>Ga0315282_10001263_pt1 | contig 48323 bp, 40 predicted proteins | sample YL17G07_20_MG_FD_203693 | JGI IMG/M metagenome (GOLD analysis project Ga0315282, IMG submission 203693) | Sediment microbial communities from Yellowstone Lake, YNP, Wyoming, USA - YL17G07_20 | ecosystem: Environmental > Aquatic > Freshwater > Lake > Sediment | place: USA: Wyoming | collected...
ATGCAAACTTGAAGGTCTTGCCTTTATCGCCCATCTCTTCAAATTTCTTTATCACAGAAGCATCGACCAAACCCTTCTCGAATAAGAGTCGGCCTAGCGTTGTGGACTTGCCGTGGTCCACGTGGCCAATTACGACCATGTTCATGTGTGGTTTTGCCATGAAATATCCCTCCGTTTATAACTCAATACAATTCTATAGGCGCTTTAAAAAGCCTTGCGGCCTACCTAGCTCCTTTTGCTATTCTTTCGGTTTCCTCCTTGCGCGCGATGGCGAAGCTCTTCATATCGCTATTTGATGCCATTATCAACTCATCTGCAAGGCACTCCGCGATAGTTTTCTTGTTTCTGAAAGACGATGCAAAGGCTCCACCTGCGATGTTCTTCAATGCGATATCTAACCTGCGCTGTGGGGCCGAATCAACTGCTAGGTGATAGGTTATACCACCATAGCTGATCCTCGTAGTTTCTTCCCGTGGAGCAGAATTTTGAACTGCATTTATCAGGACTTGCAATGGATTCTTTTTCGCCTTCTGTTCTATTATGTCGAATGACCTCCGTACGATATTGTAGGCCTTGTGTTTCTTCCCACATGCCCCCGCCCCTCGTATGACCCTGCCACCGAGTTTCCGAGCGCCTGGGCCAGAGCGCATCAACTTGTTCATCAGACGTTCGACTATCGTCAACTCAGCTTTACCAAATTGTTTTTTTGCGTGCTTACCACCACTGTGCAGGACTGGGGACAGTGACTCCAACCGAATGTATTTCTGAAGTCCAGGATCGGCTACCGACACACCCTCAGCTCCCCACTTTCCGAAATACTTGAAAGCCAAGAAATCACCGCTTCGGTTTCTCCTTGCGTCCTAAAACGAGTTCTCTCAACGAAACGTTGTTCACGGATGTCACTTTATAGCGAACGCCTGGGATATCTCCATATGCGCCACCTTTCGCACCACCGATGCCCTCAATTACTACCTCATCATGTTCATCGATGAAACCTATCGCACCATCGCCTGGGGTGAAGGCCGTGACCTGCCGTCCGTTTTTGACCAACTGCACGCGGCAACATTTTCTTATCGCGGAGTTCGGTTGCTTAGCTTCGACGCCCACCTTTTCAAGCACAATCCCCTTGCCTTGAGGTGACCCCTCGAGCGGGTCTGCCTTCTCGTCCAAACGTAGCACGCGCCGCTTGTACGCCGCAAGCTTCCATCTGAACCTTTGCCTCCCACGGCTGAGCTTACGAGCCGCGAACTCGCCTCTACTACCTTTGCTCATTATTCCACCATTAGTAAGATGTTCTACCCCGGAGCCCTAAAAAACTCACGTTAAGGATACATCGTGAATGTTGTGGTGTCTGAGCGCAAGCAACTTCGCGCGTTGAATGTTTTGACCGCCTCGGCCTATCGCCAAACCTCTATCCGAGCTATCGACGTCGACGAGAGCTACTTTCCTCCCCTCACGTTCGATCACATTGACTCCCGCGACTTTGGCTGGCAAGAGAATGTTTTTTACGAACTCAACTGGGTTCTCTGAATACTCTATGACATCGATGCCCTTGCCCATCGTTTGTTTGACCCTCTTTATTCTGCTGCCTCCTTTGCCTATCGCCAACCCAATATCTCCAGGGCGGACAATGAAAGTTATTTTTTTACCTTTTTCATCTACCAAGCAATCAACTGCACTAGCTCCAGTGATGCTCTCAAACAGCGCAATGTATCGCATGTCATCTGCGCTCAATTTTACGCTCATCTACTTGCCCCTAAGACCTATTATCCCCGAGCTTCCCGGTTCCAAAACTGCCACAACGCTCACGAGGAATGGCTTACCGCATGCGAGACCGAGGGCCGAGCTATCGCCCTCATAAACGTGGATCGGAATATTCGCCAATTTCGCATAATGCTCCACATCAGATCGAACGGCGTCTGGGCAATTTGAAGCCAAAATGACGAGCTTTGCTTGCCCGAGCTTCACAGATTTTACCGATTTATCAGAACCCAGAATGACTTTCCCTGCGTCCACAGCCTGACGGATCTCCCTATTGATGTCCAACTTTTCCTTCCCTCCGCATCACAAGCTCGACTAAACCCGTACCGAGAGGTATTGGCTGACCAGCTATGACGTTCTCGATTATCCCATCCAGTTTATCTTTTTCTCCCCTTATGCAGGCGTCCAAAAGGTGCTTGGTCGTGACCTCGAACGAAGCGCGGGCCAGAACACTGGCCTTTTCTCCGCTTACGCCATGTCTGCCGACCTGCTTCATATCACCATCGTGGGTCATCATGTCGGCGACCAACATGATGTGCCTGACATCTACATCGAGGCCCTGCTCTTCAAGCGTTTTTACAGCCTCGACTATTATTGAATTTCTCGCGGCTTCTATACCGAGGACATCTTCAATCTCGTTTATGTTATTGGTCACCGTCCTCGTTTGATCAACACCGCGCAACTGGAGAATGTCCGCAAGATTTGAACCTTCCGTGTAGATAACATATTCGCTGCCCTCCATCTTAACCACAACTCGATTTATCCCCTTGATACCTCGAAGCGGCGCCCCTTTCACCTTAGTCGCTACGCGCCGCAATTCCGAGAAGGTCTGTGTCGAAGGCTTGATCCGCAACTTGTTTCCATCCACCGAGACTTCAATTTTCAACGCCTCGTGGATCGTGGCCGATACTTTGGTTGGTGTCAGCTCCTTCTGCTGCATCCTGCCTCGATCGAGCGTCACCACGAACTCCATATTGATGAGGTCCATCTCAGTCTGGGAGGCGACATCCTCAACGGTCGTGGCTTCTATATCCTGAGCGAAAGCGCGCGCCTTGTTTTTATCTTCGGCAAATTTTCCTGTGAGATAAATCGTCATCAGAGCTGTGGACGGCACCCTCCTCGCATCAATTATCTCGATAATTCGAGGAAGACCTAAAGTGACGTTGAGTTCCGCGACACCTGCATAGTGAAAAGTTCGCAACGTCATCTGAGTGCCAGGCTCACCTATCGACTGCGCGGCGACTGTACCCACAGCTTCTCCTGGCTCGACGATCGCATCGATATACGCTTGCTTTACAGTATCCAATACGCTATCAAGTTGCTTGCGCGTTATCGCCCTCTCCTTGCTCACGCGCAGGAGGCCCCCCTCGAGCGCCTTGATCACAGATTCTGGCAAGACTCCCTTCAGCTTGTCGACCTCGCTTTTTATTGTGTCCTCAGAAACTCCCGCCATTCTTATTCCTCCGCTCTGATTATCCGATCAATTATTTTTTCGACATTCACAGCTTTTCCATTATCGCTGCGAGCTGGATCTACTTGGTCCTCACCGTACAAGAACTGGATTATCATGCTTCTATCGTCTCGCACTGTGCCATCGTATTCAACACGAAGATCTTGCAATGCATTGATCAACCTTCGTTGCATGTAACCGCTCTGGGCCGTCCGTACAGCCGTATCTACTAAACCCTCGCGCCCACCCATGGCATGGAAGAAGAACTCCAAAGGTTTGAGGCCACGCTTGTAACTCGAATTAACAAATCCTCTCGCCTCAGCGCCGAGATCCCCGGGCTTGAAGTGCGGCAAAGTACGACCTCTGTAACCTCTGCTGAGACGCTCTCCTCTGACAGATTGCTGGCCCACGCACGCCGCCATCTGTGTGAGGTTGAGCATGCTGCCGCGTGCGCCCGTCCTAGCCATAATGACCGCGTTGTTGTCCAAACCTAGGTACTTCTCAGCTATCTCCCCAGTTTTATCTCGACTCTCAGCCAGAACTTCCATTATGCGCATTTCAAGGGTTTCACGCAAAGAACGTCCAGGTAATGGTTCGAGCTCACCTTGGTTGTAGACACCTATCAGCTTCCTCACTTCTTTGGACGCATCGTCGAGCACCTCATCTATGCGTTCCTTCGCCTCCTCCGGTATGTCTTCGTCGTCTATGCTCGTGGTGAACCCAGACATGGCCGCCATCGATATCGCCAGCCGCGTGACATGATCCAAGAATTCCCTCGCCGCATCCGTGCCATAATCTTTCACGATTCTATCCAACACCTCACAACGATCGAGAGCTTTGTACGCACGTGCGTCAATTACCCCTTGAACTAACTGCCCATCTCGTATGACGACATACCCATCGATATCGCAATCCTCGTTTTTGCAACGAACACAATTTTCACATATCTTCGCCTTGAATGTCAAATTCAGACCCTTTGGTAAAAACATACTAAATATCTGCTTGCCCGTCCAATACTCGACACCTGCCTCCTTTACAGCCGGTTTGGGCAAGTCCTTCATCAAGCCTGCTGTTGCCAGCAACTGTTGGGCGTGATCGCGAGTGAGCAAAGTGCTCTTGTGAGTCAGTAGGTAAGCGCCCGTTATGTGTTCCTGGATACCACCGATGATTGGGCCGCCAAAGCGTGGCGATAGTATTTGTTCTTGTACCCTCATCAGAATGCGCGCCTCCGCTTGGGCCTCCTCGCTCTGTGGTACATGCAAATTCATCTCGTCGCCATCGAAGTCGGCGTTGTACGGCGGACAGTCGCACAGGTTAAGCCTAAATGTCCTGCCTGGCATGACCCTGACCTCGTGGGCCATTATCGACATGCGATGAAGGGAGGGTTGCCGGTTGAAAAGCACGATATCTCCATCCATCAAGTGTCTCTCGACGACGAAGCTTGGTTCCAACGTCTTTGCAAGTTCCTCGCGGTCTGCGTAGCGCAAATCATAACGTTTGCCATCTGGGTTCAGGATATAATTTGCACCGGGATGGACATCTGGGCCGCGACGAACAAAGTCTCGCAGCGTTTCAACGTTATGGCTCGTAGCGCGGATGGGAACAGTCAGCCTTTTGGCGATGTACTCCGGCACACCAACATCATTTATGCTTATGTAAGGATCTGGTGACACGACAGTCCTCGCGGAGAAGTCGACGCGCTTACCTGAAAGGTTTCCGCGGAAGCGTCCCTCTTTACCCTTCAAGCGCTGCGCGAGCGTACGTAGAACCCGACCTGACCTGTGCCGAGCAGGAGGAATTCCGGATACCTCGTTCGTAAAATATGTGGTGGCATGGTATTGTAAAAGCTCCCAGAGATCCTCGATGATGAGGTGCGGCGCTCCAGCCTCAATATTCTCGGCCAACCTTTGATTAATTCTGATGATATCGACGAGCTTATGGGTTAAATCATCCTCAGAGCGAACGCCCGACTCTAGAGTTATACTGGGCCTGACGGTGACAGGTGGTACCGGCAAAACTGTTAGCACCATCCATTCTGGTCTGGCTACCTTTGGGTTTATTCCGAGGAGAATGGCGTCGTCGTTCGTTATTCGCTCCAGCCTCTCGCGAACATCGCTTGGAGTCAATCTATTTTTACCTTCCACGAAAGCTGTCGGCTTCTCGAACTTGAGTTTCTGTAACTCTTCACCGCAGTGCGGACATTTTTTCTTCTTAGCTGTAGATACATTTTTTACGATTTCGTCTGCAACCCCCCACCACGCCTGTCCTGACGCCATCAACTCGTTGACATGCTTCCGGTAATCCTCAAGCTTCTGCTCCGGCAGACAAATCCTGCCGCACTTCTTGCAAGTGGCGCGCAAACAATCGTATACTGTCTCAACATGACCGACATGTATCACAGAGCGTGCCAATTCTACATGACCGAAATGACCTGGGCATTCCTTCGCGCGAGAACCACACGTTCTGCATCTGAGACCTGGATCGACGACACCAAGGCGTGAATCCATCAACCCCCGCTCTATCGGATAACCATCTTCATCGTAAGTATCGGCCATGACCACTCGCGTCACCGAAATCTTGCGTATGTTGTCTGGCGAAAGCAATCCGAAGTTGACCTCATCGATAAGTTTTGGAACGTGCGCCATATCATCACCTTATGCTCTGTCCCTCAACTTGAGCCGCGGAGCCATGCACATCGACTGCAACTCGTCCAGCAACAATTTGAAAGCGTACGACATCTCGATGGGATTGATATCCGACTCCTCATCGCAGAGCGGGCAATACATTCGATCGCGTCGCCTGTCGTGGACGGCCAAACTTCCACATTTGCCACAAACCAACGCTGTGTATTTGTCGGACCCTTCCAACAAACGCTCCTTCAACAACATCGCAGCGCCATGTCCTATCAAACAGTCACGCTCCATCTCACCGAAACGCAGCCCACCTTCGCGCGCCCTGCCTTCAGTTGGCTGGCGCGTAAGAACCTGCACAGGGCCGCGGGCTCGAGCATGAATCTTATCAGCCGCCATGTGGTGCAACTTCTGATAGTAACATACGCCGATGAAAATATCCACTGGAATTATCTCGCCAGTTATCCCGTTGTACATCACTTCCCTACCAGTGTGCTTGAATCCATATTTTTGCAGAGCCTCTCGCAACTGCTGTTCTCGAGTTCCACTGAATGGTGTGCCATCAACGCGTTGCCCGCTCATCGACCCAACTTTGCCAGCTATCATCTCAAGCAGCTGCCCGACCGACATTCTCGAAGGAATTGCATGGGGGTTGATTATCACGTCGGGAACGATCCCTTCTTCTGTGAATGGCATATCCGCTGCATCGAGTATTATGCCAATTACCCCTTTCTGACCATGCCTCGATGCCAGCTTATCCCCCACTTCTGGGATCCGCAAGTCCCGTACGCTGACTCTAGCGAGCTTGTTTCCATCCATGGTCTTAGTCATAAGAACCATGTCGACGATGCCTTCTTCACTTGGCCTAACCCTTATAGAACTTTCACGACGTCCATGCTCGGCAGCGATTCCAAACTCATCGACTTCTTCCAAGAACCTTGGCGGACTCGTTCTACCTATCAAAACGTCCTCACCGCGCACTTCCGTCTCGACTGCCGTCAATCCATCCTCGCCGAGGTTTCGGTACAAGCTAGCATCCGCGTAACCTCTGATCTCCTCTTTGGGTATCTCAAATTTGTCTTCTTGACCGCCAGGATAACGCCCTTCCTCGGCCTCGTAAAGCCTGAAAAAGGTGGAGCGCCCTAAGCCTCGATCTATCGATTGTTTGTTGACCACCAATGCATCTTCCATGTTGTAGCCGCCATACGTCGCAATCGCCACTACAAAGTTCTGCCCGGCTGGTCGCCTATCGAATCCAACGGTGCCCATGATCTTTGTCCAGACGAGCGAGGTCTGAGGATAGTGGAAGAAGTGACCGCGGGTATCGACACGCTTCTGAAAATTAGTGGAAGCGACACCGAGGGCCTGCTTCGCCATGTTCGCGCCATATGTATTGCGCGGCGATTGATTGTGCTCAGCGTACGGCACCAATGCTCCGCTTATCCCCAAAATTGAAAGTAGATGAAGCTCCAGATGCGTGTGCTCTGGAGTCAGCTCCTCGGGGGTGATTGCAATATAAGAGTTTTCTTCTTCTTCGGCGTCCAAATATTCAATCACGCCCAAGTGTATCAAATCCGACCAGCTAATCTCAGCTGCCTTGATTTTTTTGATGTGTTCATCAGTCAAAAGCGGCTTTCCACCCTCGACAACTATTAGAGGCCTACGCACCCTGCCAGAGTCTGTATTTATCGTCACCTCGTTCGTGTCCTCATGATATGAAATGTTCACCTGTTCATCCAAAGCTCCCTTGCGACGTTGCTGCCTGAGTTTTTCGACAAGTATCTTCCCATCTTCAGTTACCCCAATCAAACGTCCATTTATGAATACGCTCGCCTTGCCTCGACGCTCGCCCCCCTTTAAGACTTTGACGACACCCAATTTTCCAACCAGACGCTCCACTTTTTCTTCATCGGTGCCAGTAGAGATTCCAGCTATCAGCGCAAGGTTTTTGACGAGCCCGCAGTTTGGTCCCTCTGGAGTTTCAACTGGACATATTTTTCCCCAGTGAGTGGAATGCAAGTCTCTGGCCTCGAAATGCGGCTGACTGCGGCTCAGAGGAGAAACTATGCGACGCAAGTGAGACACCATCGCCATGAAATTAGTACGATCCAAAAGCTGACTGACGCCTGTCCTGCCACCCGGCCAATTGCCGGTCGCCAACGCATGCCTGATGCGCTCGGTGAGCACGTCGGCGCGAGCTGCCGTTTTTACGTTGAGTTCGCGGCCCCGCGCATGTGCTCGCTCAAGCTGATATTTTATATCTCTCGTGAGGTTGATGAATGCAAGCCTAAACACATTTTCGAGCAGATCGCCGGCGAGTTTCAGACGTTTCTTAGCGTAGTGATCTTTATCGTCAACATCTCGCCTCCTCATCGAGAGCTCTATCACTCGTTCCGCCATGCGCCCGAGGTAATGCGCCTTTCGGACACGATCAGCAGGGCTCGAGCCTATATGGGGGAGCAAGTATCTATCCAAAACTTCCTGCGCTCGCTGCAATCTGTAATCCCTAGTCTGTCCGATAGCGACCCTTTTTCCGATGATATCAAGAGCATCCGCCTTCGTCTTTACCTCCGCTGCCTCCTGCAAATTCTCAAACAATTCTTTGACTATTTCAGGATCATCCGATACTGCCTCAACGATATCCTTGTCGCTCTCGATGCCAAGAGCCCGCATCAAAACCGCGAAAGACAAGTGCCCAGGTACGGCTGGGAATGATGCCTCTATAATGCCATCTTTTTTGCGCTCCACTATCACAAGGGCTCTGAACCCGCGGTGCGTGGAGAAAACCTTCGCTACCTCTGTGCCCATGCGCTCATCGCGCTCGACTAAGATATCGTTGGAAGCCAAGTCCTCCTGTGTGACTATCACGCGCTCGGAGCCGTTGACGATGAAATATCCACCTGGGTCTAGCGGATCCTCACCTGCTTCGATTAAATCCTCATCCTTCATACCTCGCAGCCTACAGAGCTTGGACTTTAGCATCACCGGCATCTCGCCTATGTAGACCTCCGTGGACTTGCGCTCCTGCCCACGCTCGATTTGTATCATCTCCAAGTAAATCGGCGCAGAATAGGGAAGGTTACGGAGCCTCGCTTCGTTCGGCAGGATGTGCGATGTTGAGCCGTCCGCTTCATGAACCTGCGGACCGTGAGGGCCAACCCTTATCTTTCCGAGCCTGATCTCGGCACCCTCTATCTCTAGATCTATCTTGCCTATCTCGTCGATTATCCTTTGCAACTCGTGATCGATGAAATTATCGTAAGAATCTAGATGTTGTCTGACTAAACCTTTCTCTTTAAAAAAAGATTCAAGGAGTGGCCATGTATCTTCCAATCAATCGTCCCCTATCCCTCGACCACGTAGCGGTAGGCTATCGCCCTGCCCGCCGTCTGACTATCGCGAGTCACCTTCAAAATATCCCCTGGCTTCGCTCCTATCGCCTTCGCAACTGGATCAGAATTTTTTACCAAAGGCAATTGATGCGGTGTAACTTTGAATTGATCTAAGACAGTTTTCGCCTGCTCAGCTGACAATATCTCGTGCTTCGGCACGAGCACATGCTTTCTAACGTCAAACTCGACCACCGCTACCCCCCAAGCTTCAGCCGCGCCCGCCGCCCAACGGGCCCGGCGGGATTCGAACCCGCGACTCCCGGCTTAAAAGGCCGGTGCGCTGACCAGGCTGCGCTACGGGCCCCCCACCGGTGGAAAACGCGGCTGAAAATTTTAGCATATTTATATCTTTTGCCATTTTAAATTGACGAAGGTGCTTTTAAGGGTTTCTAAAAGGGGTTTTGTCCCGTTAACGGTTGGTGAAGCGTCAATAAAAAAGGTTGTGGCCATAAAATCGCACTACTTTTTCTTTTTTCTCCGTTCTCGATCCCAATAAGGACTTTTGCATTTGGGGCATACTTTCGGGGGCTTGCTGTTTCTCGGCGTCCATTCGTGGCCACAGCGTTTGCATTTGAACTTTAACTCGAACTTGTGCTTGCATTTAGGACATTCGACTTCCATGTTAATACCCTATGGTTATAGTTGATTATCATAGGTATATAATCCTAACGGTTTGTCTGTGTATCTACCCATAGGTATATATACTCATAGGTATATACTAATCTGGTAATAAGACATGGTAAACAAGAACCCAAAAATCGCATACAAGGACGAGAGCTATTTCAAGCCCAAAGAGTGTCCGAAGTGCAAAGGCAAGGACATAATCAAGTGGGGCTTCAGGTTCAACCATTCAACAAAGAAAAGACGCTACCTCTGCAAGAACTGCAACGATACATTTACGGTTGATGACGGCTTCTGGCACAAGAAGAAAAAGCGTGAAACGATAACCGCCTGCCTCGATCTCTACATGAACGGCATGAGCTTGAGGAAAATATCTACTCACCTGAAGCAGTTCGGGGTTGAGGGTGCTGGTCGTTCTGCGATATTGGAGTGGCTTCACAAATACAGCACGACGACGCAACCGTTCACGGAGAGCTTGCCGATAACGATAGGCGGGGTTTACCACGCTGACGAAATTTTTGTCAGGTGCGAGGGCGACCAACACTACTATTGGGATTTGATAGACCACGAAACGAGGTTCTTGGTCGCCACTCACTACTCACTCAACAGGGATTTGGAGAGTGCTAAAATCCTGATGACGAAGGCGAAGGCAAGGGCGAAAGAGCCAGAGTGCGTCATAACGGACGGACTTCAGGCATACGTTCATGTGGTAGACCAAACATGGTTCAAACGGACAAAGACGTGGCAGGAAAGGCAAAAGCACATACGGATTATCGAGAGGGGCGACTGCCGAAACAACATCATCGAGAGGATTCAGGGGACGATACGGGAGAGGGTTAAAGTGATGAGGGGTTTTCACAACCCAGAGTCCGCCGAGATGATATTGAACCTGTTCGTGGTCTGGTATAACTTTCTCCGAGTTCATCAGGGGATAGGCATGACGCCAGCAGAGAAGGCCGGAGTAAAGCTCAATTTGGGTATAGACAAGTGGCTCAATTTGATTTACAGAAGCAAGATTAATGCCACGTTATAAATCTTTGTTTTGTTTTGTCAAACTTTACTAGTTTTGGGGTCAAATCTTTCAGAAAATAGAAACGTCCCTTGTGTTCAAATTCAAGCGAAACATATTCTCTAATCGGTCTGCTCGTGCCAGCCCTAATTTTAGGAATATCTTGGATAATGAATTCAGCTAGTCCGATTTGTAGCACATACTTCTTTGCTGTTTCTAGTCCTTCACCAGTTATCGAAATCTTCACATTATACAAGTTTTTTTTAGAGTATGATCGTCCCCACATAGTCGCAAAGTTGCCAGACGGGATTTGCATGCATTCACAATAAACTGCATTATTAGTTGATACTTCTCTGATGACGACTAGAATCCCGTCTGGTTGCTTTGCTTCTTTATCGACCAACCATACTTTGACATTTGGGGCGACTTCTTTATAGATATCCTTGAAATAAATTGCGTCCAAACGAAAAGGAAAAACATAGCGTGGTTGTCTATTAGCATACAAATTTTTTTCGTTGTCTACTTTGAATGTTCCAGTTTTTTGGTCAATGATTTCCCGCTGATATTCTTTGCCATTAACTTCAATCATTATGTCTTTGATCATTCCTTTTTTTACATATACACTAAATCCAAATCTTGCGCCGTCGCGCTTGGTTTCGATAATGAGCTTTTGCCTTTTTTTCAATATCGAATAATATTCAAGCAATAAACCACCGATTACAACCCCGACAATTGTTAAAATGAGTTGATCCAAGTGGTCGAGCAAAACGTCCCAAACCGTCATCAAAGGTATCATAATTACCAGTCGCCTCCGTGCTGTATTTAGACTTTTGTAGGAGGTTTTCGGGGGCTAAACCCCGCTTTTGGCGGGGCTTTCGCCCACCGTTATCGGGACAGAACCCTAAAAGGGGTTTTGCTGCATGTTCGGGACTCGCTTGGGTTTCAAGCCAAAATGGCTCAAAATGCTGCAATTCGGGACTCGCCCCTTCGATGGGGAGGGGGTGAAAACATGAAAAAAAACAAACTTATAAGGAAACCACACAGACATAAGAACGCTGGCGCAGGTGAACGAATGCCCCGACGTGATGTTACTTTCAGGAATCTATCCGAATTTAAAGATAGCGATATAGATTTGATAGTCACCCCCGATCAAATGTGTACAATACTGGGGGATAGCGGTTACTTTATTGACAAAGATAACCTGATAAAAGATAAAAAAACGAAGGAACCCGTGCTTGCGGTAGACGGTCATCCAATAGATATCACCAAAGATGAAAAATTTGCACTGATAGGTGGAGATTCGCATCATTTCGTAAGGAATGTGGTTGATTATTCCCAGTACCTCCTGAACAATAATCTGATAAAAATAGAAAAGGAACCTCGGAAAACTCGAGGTTAACCAATGGTTGCCTGGGCCTGGACCAAGATTGTTTCCTTTTTTCAGAGCATTTGGGACCGTTTAAAAGGGAAACCGCAAAATACAGTAGTGATTCCTAATAACCAAGGCGATTTGCAACAGGTGATTGGAGACTCTGCTAGAATTATCAAAGATTCCAACGCGCCAGGTAACACGGAAATGACAAACATACTTTCGAAGGTTACCGTCATTAATATTTATACAAAGGATGCGGATTCGGCAGTCAAAGGCGTTATGTTAGGCAGTGGAGAGAGAATCCTAGCAAAAGAGGTTGTGGAGGAAAAAGAAAAGGCAACGTCAAGAAAAGTTAATTTGTTGCCCATCCAATATGGCAATGCCTATACACATGTTCGTTCTAAAAAGTATACCGATGAAAGAATACTAGAACTAGTAAATAGGCTAGACAAAGAGTTTCAAAACAAAATTCTTACGGCAATAGAAATAGACGAACTATACAAAGAAGGAAAAAGACTAGACGCCGATTCAGATAGAGACGATTTTGCACACCAATATGGCATGAAAGAATTGAAGTTTGTTGACTTGTGGACAGAGGGTTATCTCAAAAAAATTTTGATAAGGCTTTACGAAGTTGACAAAATAAATCCCAAACCACCAAAAGAAATAAAAAAAACTATAGATGAATTCGTAGCCAGTGCCGAAACTATCTTTTTTATTCACCGCGATAGCGATATCAAAAATGTAGTTTCGCGAATACTCAATTATTCTAGTCAAAATAGGGAATATATTGCCTTGCATGCTATGCGATCCAGTGTTAATAGAGCTAAAGAAATAGACACACAAGTCAATCAAAAATTAATCGAATTGAAATACACGCCAATGATTATAGTGGATGAACGTATAGAGTTTTCAAAAGTTTGGTACAAAGGCAAGGGCATAGAAACATACAAGCTGTTATTAGAAGTTATGTCCGACTAATCTCACTCTAATAAATCGGATTTGGGGCTTCATTTTTGTTTTTTGTGCTGCGTTCTATCAGTGACAACCAACGGTTTTTACCAAGAGGGTACTGTTAACTCATTTGATCCAAAAGAAGGCGCCCCGGTCGGGATTTGAACCCGAGGCGTGGCCTCGACAGGGCCACATGTTAGACCGAGCTACACCACCGGGGCTCCAACTAAAAATTGTTGCCCTCTACAATTAAACGTTACCAAAAGTGGTTGGCAGCGTCTTGGGGTTCCCGCCGGCTCTCGCACGGCAGTACAGCCCAAATCGCTGGCGGGCTTGACTTCCGGGATCGGACGGGACCGGGTATTTCCCCGCCGCTGTGGCCGCCAACCAGATAATTCTTGATCGCTTGTTTTAAAAAGCTTGTCAATTGGTCCCGCGGGGGGAACCCGCTTGGTGCTGTTAACTTTCCCCCTCTTTTTTTTTGACTCTGAAACGACGTTCTAAGCCGTCAGGAAACTTGCACAAGCGGATAGTTGTCCTGATTAGTCCCGCCTATAATCGGTCTTGGCTCATCCACTATTCCGTCTCCATAAGCATCGGGGTGCTCGGGGGGCTGCCAGTCGCTCCAGTAATTCCCCTTCCCGTTGTAGTCCCACCAGTTGGCACCGTTATCGTAGGCGTTGTTCCTCATGTTGTTGAGTAGGTAGTTGCGAAAGATGGCGTTATTGTTGGACAAGGAATATAAAAAGATACCGTAGTAACTGTTGCCCTCACAAGTGTTGTTTTTCAAAATATTGTATTCAGATGAGGATAGGTTGATGCCGCACTCGTTGTTCTCACATGTGTTGTTGAGCAGGATATTCCAAGACGAGTCGTCGAGGCGGATGCCGGTGGTGGAGTTGTTCTTCACGATGTTGTTGGTCAGGTTATCGTCGGACGAGGAGGCCAGGTATATGCCAGTAAAGGAGTTGTTCTTCACGGTGTTGTTCTCAGTGGTGTTGTTGTCGGAGGTGCCGAGGTAGATGCCGATGGAGTTGTTCTCACAAGTGTTGTTGGTCAGATTATTGTAATGCGATGCCACTAAGTAGATGCCGATGGAGTTGTTCTCACAGGTGTTGTTGACCAGGTTATTATTGGAGTTCTTGGTTACCGTCTGGGTTTCCAGCCATGCCTCATATGATATGAAATCCAAGGCGATACCCTTAAAGTTGTGCTTACAGATGTTATTCTCGATTTTCCCGTTAGAAACACTGGCCAAGAAAATTCCACTGTAATCTCCAGGACTTCCGTTCTCGATCAGGCAGTTCCGGATGACAAAATACTTGATCGTGTTCTGGATCTGGATTCCGTTCGCGCTCGAAGCATTGATCACCCAGTTCTCTATGATGTACGGATCAGCCTGGGTTCCAGAACCGCTAGTGATACCGTTTGCGGATGTAAAATCACCGTTGCTGTTGATGAAAATTGGATCATGATGAGTGAGTCCAGACCCCTCCTTCAGCACGACAACCGCTGCGACAGCTACTATTACAACGACGACCGTAACAACTATACCCACTATCGCTGTTGTGGACAATCCCTTTTGTCCGATTTTCATTTATTTACCTCCAGACTCAACCATCTCTAGCACCGATTAAACAGCGGCGTTGCATACAAATACAGTAACCCACTTGGTGCTGTTAACTTTCCCCCTTCTTTTTTTGACTCTTTATAGTAACCGATTCCTTAGACAGTCTGGAAATCAAGTTGGTGATTACAACCCCCAAGTCGTAGAAGTCCAGAACGCCATCTATATTTGGGTCTTCCAAGTCAAGGGTTCCTTGGGTTTCATGTAGCTGGTACGATAGCTTTAGGAATTTTGAAATGACCAGCTTGGGAATCTCGTCTGCGCGTTCCTCGCCATACCACTCAAAGATGTCACGATCACTCTTGCTGCTGTTGCACTTTTTACATGCCAAGACACAGTTGTCCACTGACTCTAGAATGCTTTTCACTCTTGGGTCTACACCTGCCCTAGACGCGGGGATGAGATGATCCATAGTAAGATTTTTCGTTGCACCGCAGTATGTGCACACATTGCCCTTTTCCAAACTCTTCTGGTAGTCCCGTATAGACGATGACCATTGCATTTCTCCAGATTTTAGTTTCTTGTAACGAGAAATCACAAACCCATAGTTACCTTCAAAATTTGCTGCTCTGGCTATAAGTTCAGCATATCGCCAGAATATCAAATCCCGAACAGTCTTGATGTATTTAGGAGGCTTTAGAGCCATTCTATACCTCCAAAGTATATCTTTTCGGTCTATTAAATTAAAGCCGTCTCCTATTTCCAAGATTCACAAGGGCCAATTTACTATACATTTGTAGGGTGCCCGGCGGAAAAGTCGGACTCCTAAAATGCGATGTTTCTGGAAGATCCGAAAGGTAACAGCCGTATTCTATCCGTCCTACCGTAACAACGTAACAAGGTTTGCCTCTACCCCGACCTCTTATCTTCAAGGGTCAATTTACTATACATTTTCTCATACAAGGTTGAGCTTCCACTATGCAATCCGGGGGGTGTATGCGTATTGGTGTCTTTATTCATATGTTTATAGTAGCTCACGTTTAAACAGACTAATTTTCAACTTGACAAGTGAATACTTTCGGTGGCCTCTCTCTCCCCAAAAATGACATACCGATTACAATTCAATCTCTAAAAGGGGAGATGATTTGCCAAAGCTTCCACATGATGCAGTAGATTACATTAAAACGGCTGACGCGAGCTATTCAAAAATAATTGCCCATGTGGAAAGGCAATATGGCAGAAAAATTTCGAAAGGGTTAGTAAGCTATTACAGGGGCGAAAAAAGAGGGCGAACCAAACCATTTCATAAAGAAAACGCTAGCCAAGCCGAATGGGATTGGCTCATAGGGCTGTATTATGCAGATGGGTGCAAATTCAGAGATAGAGGCGAGTACATGGTGGTTTTTGCCCTCTCCACAAACGAGCTGGAGACTATCGACAAATTGCTTGTTATTTTATCAAAGATGGGATTAAAACCAAGGACATGCTTTAATAAAGATAACACAGTTTGCGTTAAGGTATCAGCCAAGCAATTTTATCTAACCTTACCAAGCAAAGAAAATCTTTATTTACCACAATCTCCGCTAGCATATCTCGCTGGGTTGATGGACGGTGACGGATTTATGAAAAAGTGTTGTGATGGTGAAAAATGGATATTTAGCCAAGCTAAATACTCTCACCTAGCAAAACAAGTGCTTGATATTGGAAGGGAATATGGGGATGTTACAGTCAGAGTTCAGAAACCAACAGGTATAGACAGAAAAATACTTATCTACAGAGTATCCTTTCTAAAAAATGCAAGAGAGAACCTTAGTAAAAGCAATTTTGCAGAATACTCCATTCGTTGCAAATCCTCACTGAAACCAAAAGCTGGTCCCGCGGGCCGGATTTGAACCGGCGACATATCCCGGGATTACCAAATCCTGTCGGTTTCAGCATGGTTGGGTCTTTGGCCCGCCTCACGGCGAACAGCCGACCACTCTAACCAGACTGAGTTACCGCGGGACCAATAAAATTTAGATTTTCGAACTCTTAAATCTTCATCAGAGGAACTCGTGTAGCCGACGGATCGCCTTGAGTCGCTCGTGATGTTCGAGCTTTGCCTCGTTTAGCGCACCTTCTAAAATTTCAGTTGTTTTCTGGTAAGTTCTCCTATCGACCGGGAACGGGATCCCGTCCTTACCCCCGTGCGCGAATGAAAATCGTGCGGGATCTTTCCACGACGGGGACTTGCCATAAATAAGATCGGAGACCAATGCCAACGCTCGGACAGCCTTGGGCCCCACACCCCGAATCGCCACCAGCTCCTCGTAGTTCTCGGGCTGGAGTTCGTAAGCCATGCGAAGCGACACCATCGTTCGCTTGGTCAATTCAATTGTATGTTGTGTCGGCATCACGAGTTTCAGCACCTCTGGCGAGCGCGCGAGGTACTCGTCCAGCATACGTTGATCAACATCTCGAACGTAACTCATCAAACGCTCAGGCTTGTCACGAACTAAATCAACACTCGTTTTTCTTGCTTCCTCGCTATCGCGCGCGGTCATGTCCAGCACAACATCTTCTCTGCGATCTCCGGCGATGCCAGAATGAGGCTCCTCGACGAAGCTATGAACGCCGCTCGAGAGCCAATGGTAGCGACGGGCCAGCCGCTCATGCATCCCCTGCTGTACCACGGCCCAGTCCCCATCCTCGCTGAGCACGAAGCAGTGGTGGTAGAGCTGGTAACCATCTTGCACACAAGCGTTGTCGACCTTGGCAGACATTTTGCTCGCATATTTTAACTCATCGATTTTTTTAGTATTAAAAGAAAAATCATCTCCAATTTTCTGAATTTCGTGGGGCGCCTTTTTTGATGTTTTACCCTTGCCGCCACATACCGCAATGCCAAGCTCCTCGGGTTTCAGGGCCTCCTTCAGGGCGCCACACACGGTAGTGGTCAGACCCGATGAATGCCAATCGAACCCCAACACACACCCAAGGGCTTGAAAGAAGAAAGGATCGCTCATCCTCCTGATGAATTCTTGTCTCCCATACTCGTGCACGATGACTTCAGTTATGGCCCCGCCCAAACGCTTCATCCTTACAAATAACCATGGTGGGCATTTTCCGGGATGCAGTGGCAGCTCAGCTATCCCTGTACGCTTCAACATATCCCCTATTGATAATGAAAGCTGTTTTTTTAAGGGTCTTTTTGAGAGAGAGGTCACCGAAAGTATTCATCGCTACCTTCAAATCAGTCGAACTCTAACCACAAGTAACCCAAGTCGAAGTCTAGAAATGATAGAAAATGCGGGTTGCCCGCTGTTAGTCACTTCATCACGTAGTAGCCCGCTGCCTTCTCCCGCGCCACGCGCTTCGCATAGCCCTTCGCCACGAGCTCCTGCAACGCGTTGTTCGACATGCCCTTTGGCAGGCCGCTCGCGCGCATGATGTCATCGGCCGTCTTGAGCGATTCAGGACTCGTCGCACCGAGCTTCTTCATCGCATCGTAGACCTTCTTGCCAGCGGGTGTCAGATCCGTAGTCATTGTTTCACCTCTTCCTACCGTCTTCTTTCTAAAACACGTGTTTAAAACTCTTTACTTTGTTACCTCCAAACTCATGTCCAAGGCTGGAGCTCGAAGCGTCATATAGCTAGAGGATATCACATCCACCCCTGTCGCTGCAAAATTTTCTACATTAAATGGTTTGATCCTCCCCGAAGCCTCAAGCACCACTTTGTCCCGTAGGCCTTCACTTTCCAGCATTCTTATTGCACGCCTTATCTCAGTAGGAGACATGTTATCAAACATTATCACATCCGCACCAGCACTTACTGCTTTAAGTGCATCCTCCGGTTTTCTAACCTCCACCTCAACTTTTATTCGTTTAATTTTGCGCGAGCGACGAACCGCATCGACAACATCGCCAACTAGCCGAATGTGGTTGTTTTTAATCAAGATATGGTCGCTGAGTCTGTAGCGGTGTGGTTTGCCACCAGCAACAATAACCGCGCGCTTGTCAAAGTAAGTCAGGAGTGGAGCTGTCTTTCTAGTTGCAGCAATTATCACTTTTGGATTTTTTCGCCTCGCACGACCGATGAGCTCCTTCGTCGCTGTGGCGATACCACTCATACGCATCAACAAGTTCAACGCCACTCGCTCTGCCGCCAAAATTCCTCGAGCCGGGCCAACCAAACGCATTATCACATCCCCGCTTTTGACCCGCTCACCATCTAACTTTAGAACCCTCACCTTAACTCCCATTTCTTTAAAAGCAAAAGCTGCTTCTTCAACTCCTGCAAGTATTCCCGACTGTTTCGCGACAACTTCGGCTTGAGCCTTGAACTCTTTAGATATCAAGGCCTCTGATGTCACATCACCCGAGCCCAAATCCTCCACTAGCATCTCGCGGATTTTTCTTCTCACGAGCACATTAGTCACGCGCAGCCCTCCCTGAAATCTCTAACATTCGATCGATCGCCGCACGAGCCTTTCTAGCTATCTCTGATGGCACGGTCACTACATATTTTCTATCGCGCAACGACGAGTAAACTTTTTCTAGGGTGTGCTTCTTCATCTGTTGACATATCGCCATCTCGAGAGCAGGTATGAACTCCTTGTTTGGAAAGTCTCGTCTGAGTTTCTCGACCATGCCGATCTCGGTCGCTATGATGAATTGCCTCGTCGACGATGCCTTCGCACGAACCGACATTTGACTTGTGCTGCATATGTGATCGGCCAAGTTTTGGACCTCTGGATCGCACTCTGGGTGAACGAGGACCTCTGCTTCGGGATATTTTTCTTTTAGAAGGGCGATATCCGCGGCGTTAAACATGCGGTGTACATAGCAATATCCGTCTTCGGGAAGCGGGATGATCGTTTTATCTGTGCGACGCTGCACATACCAAGCGAGGTTCTTGTCTGGGCCGAAAAGTATCTCTTTCTCATCTAAAGCATTCACGATCTGCGGTGCATTCGCAGAGGTGCAACATACGTCGGCTTCAGCCTTTGCCTCAGCGAGCGTGTTTACGTAGAGCACGACCGCGGCATCTGGGTGCTTCTTCTTCGCCTCACGGAGCACTTCGACGGAGAGCTGCGCCGCCATCGGACATTTAGCCTCTGGGTCCGGGATGAGCACTGTCTTTTCAGGGTTGAGTATAGCTGCTGTTTCTGCCATGAAATTCACACCGCATAGCAAAATTAAGTCGGCATCTACCTTGGCCGAATGCCTTGCCAGGTCGAGAGAGTCACCTATGTAATCTGCGAGAAGCTGAATCTCCGTTCGCTGGTAGTTGTGCACGAGCATGGCAGCATTCTGCTCCTTTTTCAGCTCCACAATTTTGCGGCTCAGCTCTACTATCTGCATTTAAATCTCTCAGCCAACGTTTTCGGCGAGGGTAGAATTAAGGCTTTGCCACCATTACTTCCGTGGCTTTTATCACGGCTTCGACGCGGTCGCCTTTCTTCAGCTCCAAGGCCTCGGCGGCTTCTCTTGTTATGAAAGCCGTTACCATCGCTGGCTTAACGACAATTTTCACATTCGCCCCAATTTCGCCGAGCTGAACGCTCTCGACCACGCCACTCAGCCGATTTCTCGCGGACAGTTTCGTAGATATATCCTCCCAAAAAGTTTTTTCTTTCACAATTTCTTCAAGCGCCTCATCCATCTGTTTGTACTCCTTCACGAGCGCTTGCCCCCGTTTTGTCAGATGAGTTCCTCCCCCACGCATCCCACCCCTCGTAGCTGCTACCACTTTAAATCCAAGCCTTCGCTCGAGTTTTTTGATGATGCCCCATGCATGACGATAAGACATACCAAGCCTACGAGCCGCGCGGTTCAGCGACTTCTCTTTTTCAACAGCGAGCAAAAGCTCTATTTTACCTCCTCCAGCTATTGGCTCCCTGCCGCTTTGAATCCAAAGTTTTACTCTAGGGGTCAACTCGCCCATATCACTCATCAGACTAGTTCTCCTCTTACAAACTTTTTAATTCTCGCGTCCCTGGGTCGATCAATTATTTCTTTAGGCGTACCTTCACCGATCACGCGGCCGTTCAATAAACACGCGACGCGATCCGACAACCTGCTTGCCTGAAATGGATTGTTTGTGGCGATGACCACGGTAGTCCTTTTCTTTATCCCATTGATTATCCGCTCTATCTCTAATGTGTTTTTTGGATCTAGATTCGCTGTTGGCTCATCAAGCAGCAAAAGCTCTGGTTCAAGTACAAGCGCCCTAGCGATGGCTACGCGCTGCTGTTCGCCACCAGAGAGCTTTTTTGACCGCCGATCGGCAAATTTTTTCATGCCCACCAAATCTAATGCTTGCATAACTCTTCTCTTAATCTCGTTTTCAGACATTTTTTCGAGTTCTGGACCATATGCTACGTTTTTGTAGACTGTTTTGTTGAAATTCACTGCCCTCTGGAAAACCATCGTAACCTTTCCACGAATTGCCTTTGCATTTGAATCATCCACCTTCTCGCCTTTGTAATAAATCTCTCCATCGGTCGGCTTGTCGAGAAGCGCCATCATTCTGAGCAACGTGGTCTTTCCCACGCCGTTTGGACCAATTACTGCCAACACTTGTCCCTTTCTAACCTTCAAGTTGAATTGTTTAATCACCGCTCGGCCATCATAAGCTCTGTACACTTTCCTGAATTCCTCTACTATCGTGTCTAATCCCTCCTAAGCAAGTTTGTCAATAGCGTTAAGGAGAATACTATCGCGAGTAACACCACCGTCATCTCTATGCAAAGCGTTATTTCTCCCATTGCCACTCCTTTCGCGATCGAGGTAGTTAGCACCTGTGTATACCCGTAGATATTTCCGCCTATCATCATCGCTACTCCTAGTTCAGCTATCGCTCGGTTGAAAGCTGCTACAACAGCCAGCGTTGCTCCTTTCTTCGCTTCACCCAAAACTGCCAGCGAGGCGCGCCCTTCAGATGCACCAAGTGTCCGTGCCAAGTCCTTAATTTCTGGATCAACACTTTCGAGTGCACTGACTGTAAAGCTTACGATTATCGGAGTTATCAAAACAGCCTGACCAATGATAATCCCAGATGGCGAATATAGCAGATGCAACGGACCTAGTGGACCTGAACTTGAGAAAATCAAGTATAAAATCAAACCGAGTGCAACAGTTGGCATTCCCATAAGAGCTGTGAATATACTTTTTACCACTCGCTTTCCTCTGAATTCACGCACGCTTAAACCCAAAGCTATTGGGAGACTCCAAAGCGTTGCCAATAAAATCGCGAACCCAGATATAAAGAGCGATCTTAATGTAATGTCGAGTAGTCCCGACATCTAATCACAAGTAAAGGTTGTCCTGACCCGCGCGATAAGGTGGCGGACATTCCCACTTCTTGTTGTCGTACGAGAAAAACGCATAGTCTCTGATCCAGCCCGCAATAATTGGGTCTGTGTTTTCTAAGAGCAGCCTCACAGTTGGATAGAAAAGTGGCTGTCCGTAATCACTAACTCCAAAATCGCCGATAAAATTCTGCCCCTCGTCTGAAACTAGGAATTTTATAAAATCAACTGCCCTGTTAAAGTCCAACTCCGGATGCAATGTCGAGTTTATCGCCATCACACTATAAACATTCAACAAATCTTTCGAGTTTTCAACAAATATTTTTAGATCTATCGAACCTTCTTTGTAGAACTTGAGATACGTGCCAATATCGGAAAGAGCGTAGGCTTGCATCTGGCTCGCCATGTTCAACGTGGCTCCCATGCCTTGCACCGCTTCTATATACCAAGATTCTTCCCTCAAATTGTCAGCCGAAAATCCAGCTTTAGTCCAGAGACTTTTTTCTTTTGTATGCGTGCCTGAATTGTCCCCTCTCGATATCCACTTCGCGTGCCCAGCACGTCCTGCAGCTGCTATTGCTGACAGAGCAGCAGTTGGAGATTTATTTTCTATTCCCGCTATATCTTCCGCCGGGCCGACTATTATGAAGAAATTGTATGCTATAATCTTTCTCACTACGCCCAGGTTGTCCACCTGCATGAAGGTATTTTCTGTGCTTGGCGCATGCACAAGTACAAGATCTGCATCACCATTCTTAGCGTGCTCAATCGCCTGCCCAGTGCCAGCAGAGATAAAAAATAGAGATACGCCGTAATTTTGCTGATAGTAACTTGCAATCGCATCCAACAAACCAGTGTCATATAAACTTGTTGTTGTGGAAATTTGTAATTTTGGGTTCGAACGATATGGGTATTCAACGTAAATCAACGCGCCTACGAGAACACAACCGATAACCACGACCGCTGCCATAATTTTGTAGTTCAAATTCGCACCAAATTTCCTAACCGTTATGCTCTTATAAACATAACGATTGGAATTAAAAAAATGGATTATGTTCCAATTTTGACATTTTCCGTAAGATTGCGGAGCGTACGAATCGCCGAGAGCGCTGCTAGGTAGCTCGTGCGCGGGTTGTCCGGTGAAGGCACGTTTCTCGCCTCAGTCACAAATTCACCCGCCTTGCCTTTGACACGAATCTCATGCACATTGCGGTCGAGCGATGGATCTGCGACAACCCGAACTTTTGTTTTATCGAAACCGATGCTCGCCAAGCTGAGGGTCGCTGCGACATTGACGCTCTCTGGAAAAGCTTTGACCGCTTCTCGAGCAGGCCCTTCAAACACGACAATGGGTTTCTTTATCTTGGCCAAGTCAATTCCACGTTCACGAACATATGCGCTCAGTGCCAATGTCTTTGCGGGTTTGCGTGTGGTCAACGTCACCTCTCCTATTCCAGCAATTCTCGCCGCTTTGATGCCGTCTATCCCCAATATCGCGCCCGATGGCACGTGAACTTTCTTTCCAGCTCTTTCCGCTTCTTTCTTTATATTCTCGAGCAATTTTTCATCTCCCAAGGCCCCGACGCTCATTATCATCAAATCTTTCTTAGATCCGAGAACATCGAGCGCGTATTGGGCAACTGCCGCTTGGGAAGCTGCCTCGACGACTAAATCTACAGATTTGTCCGCCAAAATCTCCTTGATGCTTTTGGCTAATCTCGGTTCGGAACGTAACTTCTTGGCAAGCGACTCGCAACTTTCAGATCGGATGTCGAAAAGCCACGCTAGCTCCACCTCGCCTGCTTCGCCCGCATCTATAGCTTTCGCTATCATTGTCCCAATTGTGCCACACCCGATGAGTGCAACTTTATATCCGACCATGTCGACTCCCCAAATACTTTATTTGATAGCTTTATGAATGCTGCTAATCAAAATTCACCCTCAATACTTTTAAGCCATTAGAATATATTCAAACAAAATCTTGAGCATGGAGTTAACTCGATGATGAACAAAATAGCGAGAATGTGTGAGCGGAGGCCACGCACAGTTATCCTAGTCGCGGTACTCCTGACGTGTTTCATGGCATACGGCGTCACGAAAGTGTCGATGACGACTGACTTTAAGAAATTCCTTCCCGAGAGCTATCCATCCGTCAAGACAACACTCGAGCTGGAAAACCAATTTGGCACCACATCAAGCGAGATGATCCTGCTTAAGGCTGACAATGTTACTAAAGCAGACGTCATCAAAGCTATGCTCGCGCTAGAAAACACCCTGCAGTCCGACCCACAACTCGATAATTACATCACAGATGTTTTGATGTATACTGATTCTATCCTCAGATATATTCCGAACTATGAATTGCTTCCAGACAATATACTTGAAGCGAGTGTTGGAACAATTTTAGAAAATCTTTTGTCGAATCCTCAAACTGCGGGAGAGATAAACAAACTTTTGACTGCGGATAGGAAAGCAACCGTGATCTACGTTTACGTCAACACAAAACTCTCTAGATCCGAACTCATGGACAAAACAAAGATCCTCAGGACGCACGTCGACGATTTCAAACGCACATACACCAACTTGACAGCGAGCGTCGGAGGCACATACTCCAGCTACAGCGACATAATGGCAATGATGAACCGAGACAACAGTATCCTGATTCCAGCCGCCGCGATCCTCGTAATAGTAATCTTATTCCTGACATTTAGACGATTTTCAGACATCCTCTTGTGCTTAATCGTGATCGGTTTGGGAAGCTTGTGGGCAATCGGCGCGATGGGGCACCTTGGACTGGACTTCACAATGGTTCACGTGGCCCTAATACCACTCCTCTTGGGCATGGGAGTCGACTACTCAATATACATCTTATCTCGCTACTACGAAGGGCGTGGCAAGGGACTGCGTGCGGAAAAAGCCACCGTGATTTCAGTTAGCACAATCGGCATGGCTATTCTCATGTGCATGATAACGACTGTGATTGGTTTCGCCTCGTTTTCAATTTCTGATCTCCCCCCAATACAGACCCTTGGCATTCTCGCTGGGTTGGGAATCTTTTTCACATTCGTTCTCGCAACCACTCTGTTGCCGTCCATAATCATCCTGAGAGATAGAGGAAAAATAAGAAAAGTGAAAGCGGTTGCCGCTAAAAGAGGAAAAAGATTAGACATGGCTCTGTCAAGCGCCGCGGCGGGTGCCGAACGCCACAGAAAAATTGTAGTTCTTGTGGTCGCCGGCGTAGTAGCGCTATGTGTAGTTTCCGCATTCGGAGTTAGCACGACGATGTCGTTTGAAACATTCTTACCTTCTGATATAGAATCAATAGCAACACAAAATGAAATAGAAAAACTATTCGGTGGACAGTCCCAACTCTTTGTTTTGGCAAAGGGACACCTCTTGAGCCTCGGTGGGCTAAGGAACATGTACCTATTTGAAAACGCCGTTCTCTCCGATATAAACAACCCTCAGCACCAGCTTATCACGAGCTCACTTAGCTTGGCGGACTTGGTCTTTGCTCGCGCAATAGCCGCAGGAGAAAATGTGCCTTCGCTGACCGAGTCAAAAATTTTAGCCATAGTCGAAAATTTGAGAACCTCGCCGGATACTCAGACGTACATGAGCATGCTCTTGTTAGAAGATAATAGTAAAGCCACAATACTCTTCAACGTGAACGCAACGACTGATAAGGATATGGAGCAAGCAACTAAAATTGTTAGAGCCCATGTTCCGAGTTACACCAGCGCATCTCTTATCCTCACCACGAACGGGGATCCAGCGGTCGGAGGTGAGCCAGCCATCATGGCCGATATCTTAGGAAGCATCACCTCGGGAATGTTGAAAACGACTTTGGTAGCGATGGTCCTCTGCCTTGTCGTTTTAATTATAATTTTCAGGTCCCCAGTAATGGGTGCCATGTGTATTTTGCCTGTGGCTTTGGTATTGACCCTTGAACTCGGAACTTTGCGGCTCCTAGGTTGGTCGCTCGATGTCTTTACCATGAGCATATCCGCGCTCATCATAGGCTCTGGGATAGACTACAGCATTCAGGTGGTCTATCGATTCAGAGAGGAGTGGAAGACCCGCGGCCGACCGCCACAAGAAGCGATAAGGACTACTGTGATGAACACTGGCACGGCCATTTTAGCGGCTATGGCTACGACAGTCGGAGTTTTCGTCGTGCTGGCGCTCTCGAGGATGCCGGCGCTAGGCAGGTTCGGGGGCCTAACCGCGATTGTGATCACCTATGCCTTGCTAGCGGCACTCTTCGTTTTGCCATGCGTCATCATGTTTTATGCACTTCGCAAGAGAAAGCGTACGTAACCGACAAACATAAGTGAAATTAGAGATATTTTTAGAAATTCGGCTTTAATCACTTGTTGCCTTTTAATTTTGGGATAATTTTTTGGTTGAAAAAGTAGCTCGCACTCTCCTTCGACACTATGCCCAAAAATTCCATTTTACCGATTTTCTCGTTTTCCCGTTTTAGTGCCTTCAACGCCTCAAAAATGTATGTGCAGCCAACATACAAAATAAATTTATCAATCTCCGACACTCCTCCGGCCCACTCCGCAAATTTTTTACTCCATCGTGTGGTATGCTGCGCGCAAACGACGAATAAATCCTTTCGTGCGGCTGTGAGTTGCTTTCTTTCAAAGGCCCTCTTCTCCTGTAATACGCCCAACGGGACAAAAAACAGCGGAACTACCATCGATGGATAGCTCCTGAGCCGTTCGACAAGCTCGATCGTTTTTATGACATCCTCGTCGGTTTCATCGGCGCATCCCATCACCAGAGTGGCGATCGGTATAAAGTTATTTTCTGTCATCGTGGCGAAGCCGCGCTCGACGACCTCGGGCCATTGTTCCGGTTGCCAAGGTCTAGCCTTATTTCTCATGTATTTTTCTATGAGTCTAGATGAGCCTGTTTCCAACCCAACTTGAAATCCTGAATAATTATTTCTTCCAAGCTCGAGTTCTTCTGCGATCTGCTTGATGACGCCAGGTGCAGAAGCAGCCGCTGCGATGGTTGCGTGGGTAAATGCGATGGATTTGCGATTTTGTTTTGCTATCTGGTTGACCATTTTTATTAATTTCACAACTTTTTCATTTGGCACCCACTCTCCAACTTTTGTGCCGTATCTCAACACGTCTTCCGACAACAGACAGATCTGATCAGTTAGTGGACTTTTTGCATTTATCTGCGCCTCGGCAGCTATCTGCTCGTAGCTGAACCACTTGAATTCTTTCATGGATGGATCGCAGAACTGGCACATCCTATCACAACCTCTGCCGATCTCGGTCATTCCCCAATAGCACGGTCCCCTTATCGTCGGAATTCTTTCAGCAGGTTCGCCAACAACTTTTTCTGGCAGGCCCCCATCTAACGCGCGGCGAAATAGATTTTCAATAATGTTCTCGACATCACCCTGTACGACACAATCTATGCTGAGCCTCTTGAGCTCCGTAGGAAATACATTGAATTCCCAAGCACCGGATCCCCCAACAAGTATCTTTGCGTCGGGGTTGTTCGCCCTAATTCTTCTCATCAGCCTCTCAAAGTACCACTTGTTGTACGGCTCTCTGCCCCCGGATAGTCCTGCCATAGTCGAGCTTGCGGGCCCAATCCCGAATGGGTCCATCGCAGAAACGGCCCACACTTTTGCTTTGAACTTCTCAACTTCCTTCGGTACACATATTACTGCATCAAAGCCCTCCTCAAGCAGGGCACTTTCCAGTCTTCGTAATGGTAAGATGGCCAACTTAGCGATACCATCGTCGCTGTGCGGCTGTGCAAACAACTTGCGCTCCACATAACGTCTGAACGGTGCTGGGATCTTGTCGCGTGGCACGCAGGAAAGGAAACCTGCCAAAAATGACAGTTGATGATTTAACATGTTCGACTCGTCAGCTGTAATAACTATATCGTGAGTATGCAATATTCCGCCCTCAATCGGACATTTATGAATTTGCTGCAGATAAATACGAAGTTTTGGTTATTCATTTGCGTTTAGAGATGATGTTAAAACTTTTAGTGGTGGGGTCGCCGAGATTTGAACTCGGGTCACCAGCTCCCAAAGCTGGCAGGATAGACCAGGCTACCCCACGACCCCAAAGTAAAGGACACACACAAAGTTAAAATCATGGTGGTCTTCGCAGCTTCGTTGGGGCAAAATTATTCATGAAACAAATCAGGCCTATTTCCTTCTCTTTCTCCTTATCTTTCGCCTGCGACGCGGGGCCACCCTGCGACGAGCTCTGATGTGAGTCAAAAGGGCCTGCGTTATCTTTCTGAACTCTACCGCGGCTGGAGCCGCCGGTGGGTCACGATCCCACGACCTGCGGTTTACAAAACCGCTGCTCTTCCAACTGAGCTACGGCGGCCCATAAAAACTTTGCTTCATCGTAAAATAGCTTGTCGCCTTGCGCACTTACCTGCGCCGCTTGAACTTTACCACGCCATCGACGATATCTTCGATAGCCGCGCGGGGATTCTTAACGCAAGCGACCGCGCGGGCGAGCAGCACTCCCTCGGCACCCAACTTCAAAGCGAGACGCACGTCTTCGCCACTGGCTATGCCGGCGCCACAGAGAACTTTGATCCTCGAGTTGACACGGCGGACTTCCCTCACAGTATCGCTTATCACCTCTGGTTTGACCTTCGAGACGGCGCGCCCAGTACCTATCAGCTCAGGTGGCTCCACCGCAACTATATCTGGCGCAAGCCTCGCCACCTCCATGCTCCGCTCCACATCTCGCCCGCAAACCACGCTTGTCATCCTGAGTTCTCGAAGGCGCCGCACCACCAGCTCTATCTCCGGCATCGAAAGCGCTCGCTCCGAGTGGTTCACGAGCGAGCCGACAGCGCCGGCCTCCTTCGCCGCCTCAGGCAGAACCCACCCAGTGAATCTCCCAGATTTGAGCGGGTCGACATGCTGAGCGAGCACCGGGATATCCACAGCTTCCGCAACCCTGTGGATGTCAAAAGCTTGAGGCGCGACCGCGACGTTCACCTTTTTTTTCTTTGCCACGCCTGCGATCACTTTCGCGAGCCTGACCGCGCGCTCACCTGTCGCCTCTTCATACGTCTTGAAGTTCACTATGACCAAGGGCATCTTCAACATCTCCACACCAAGTGGACTTGGAATTAGAACCTAATAAAACATTCAGAATTCGGGGACGAAAAATGTGTAGAAATTATTTTGTTTTAATGTTCTTCTTTTTCATTTCTTCCAACAGCTTTCTCGGGATAGGAGCGCATGCACAATTTTTCTGGTGATCAAGGTGCCATTTTACTCTCTGTTCAAAACTGGCATTTTTCGGCATTTTATTTTTTGAATGCCATTCTTTATTGATTGCCATTTTTCAAACACCTATCTAGATTAATCTACTTTGCACTTAGCTAGCTCAAAAGTTTTTCGAATTTATGAAGTCGTACCACCCAAAAACTAAATAATGTAAAATTTTTAGCATGTGGCACCGACCATCAAACATGCGCCGACTGTTAGCAAGCATGTTCATGGTCTCGCTCGCGATGGGGCTCACTGGCCTAGCTCTGCCTTTATACGCAAGGGACTTGGGCGCGAGCTATACATCGATCGGGCTGCTTGGCGCAATGTATTTTGCATTCAACGTCATCTTCTCCCCTCTCACCGGGCGCTTCGCTGACCGGCACGGCAGAAAAATTCCACTCGTGGCGGGATTCTTCCTTGTCGCCCTGTCTTTGGCACTATATCCATTGATCAGCGCGGTGTGGTGGCTGCTCGCCGTCAGATTGCTCCAGGGCGCGGCCGAGGCACCGCTGTGGGTCAACGCACAAACCGCCGTTGCCGACATTTCAAAGCCTTCAAACCGCGGGCGGGCGATGGGCATATATGGAACATCTTGGGGGATCGGATTTGCAATCGGCCCCTTCATCGGAGGTTGTCTATACAAGGTTATTGGAGCGGGCCTACTCTTCTTGCTGGGATCTCTCGCCGCGCTCGTCGCCGCATTCGTGGTCACGACCACTTCGTTCCCAAAACCCCAAGTAACGCTCAAACGCGTCATTTCGAAGGAACTCTGGTCAGCTTGCCTCATCGGCCTCATCTACGCCGGCGTGGTCGGGGTCATCTTCACGATTTTCCCAGTCTATGCCCGCCAGCTGGGTATTTCTGAATTAGGAATAGGGCTATTCGTGATGCTGTTCGCTGCAGTCCGCGTGATGTCGTTCATACCGATGGGCGGTGTTTCGGACAGGTTCGGTGCGAGACCTGCCATAGCTTCTGGACTCCTCGCGCTTGTGATCGCCTCGGTTGCCTTGGCCTTTGCGAAGGGATATTTCTTGATCGCGGCCGCCATCTCGCTCCTAGCTGCCGCAGAGGGTGCCATCTATCCGTCGGTCATGAGCATCGTCACAAAAATTGGCGGTCAAACTTCGGCTTACGTGCTCGGCATTTTCAACGCCGTGTCCGTGCTGGGCTGGGGAATACTGCCTGTTGCCGGCGGATACCTCGCGGATAATCTTGACCCGGTCGCCCCATACCTCATGTGTGCTGCCATCTCCCTCGTGACATTGATCTCCCTGTGGAAGTTGTTGCCGCGAAAAAAATGATGGTGCCGGGGCGGGGGGTCGAACCCCGACCTCGGGATTTCTCACATCATCTCGTGGATCAGCACTCACAACCGCCTTGCGAGGTTATGAGTCCCGCGCTCAACCACTGAGCTACCCCGGCACGATTAAAAATCAATGCACATCGATTTTAAGTCTTCTTGAGGGTGCGTGTGAAATTTACGAAATCCTTCTTAGACTTCAGAATTTTACAACCACCTTCGTGACCTACAAGGACAATATCGGCAACACCAACGAATATACCATTTTCGATGACGCCCGGCACGCGGTTGATCCCTTGCTCTAGTTTGGCCGGATTTGAAATCGATCGAAACTTGACGTCGATGATATAGTTTCCATCATCTGTGACGAATGGCGCACCTGTGGGTGTGACACGCAGAACAGGTTTTCCTCCTATCTCGGCCAACTTGCGAATCGCTGTTTTGTATACAAATGGCAACACTTCAACGGGCACGGGCATTTTTTCTCCCAAACGATCGACAAGCTTAGTTCGGTCTACTACTATCACGACACGCTTTGCGGCATCTGCGACGATTTTTTCACGCGTTTGAGCGCCTCCCCTGCCCTTTATCATGTTGAAATCGGCGTCCACTTCGTCTGCGCCGTCTATCATCAAGTCTAGCTTCCTGTATTCGTGGAGCGATGCAAGCTTTAATCCGAGTTCGCTGACCAGCCTCTGGGTCGCGATAGAGCTCGGCACGAAGGAAGCGCCCGATTTCAGCTTTGCTAGGTATTTTGCAACATGAGCAACGGTAGATCCGGAACCAAGACCAACTGCCATACCTCGTTCGACAAGTCTCGCTACCGCCTCCGCAGCTGAAATTTTCCAATCTTCGACGCCCAACCAAGCACCCAAAAAGTTCTTGCGTTAAATTATTAAATACTTCGCCATCAAGAAAGATTAAATAAGCTTCGCAAATATTAACATGGTTGATTTCCATGAAAAGGAATGTATCTGTGAAGGAAGCGATGACAGAAAAAGTGCTCACCACTACTGCCACCACTACAGTGGCTCAGGCAGCTAGAGTCATGGCTGAGCGTGGCGTCGGGAGCATCGTCATAGTAAAAGGAAAAAAACCAATTGGGATTCTAACTGAGAGAGACCTCCTCATGAAAGTGGTCGCCGCGGATACCAAGCCGAGCACCATCCGGGTAGGCAAGGTGATGTCAAGTCCAGTGCTGACTGTAAACCCAGATGTAGAGATAACCGATGCTGCAAGGACGATGGTCAAAAACAAGATAAGGCGCTTGCCGGTGGTAGAAAAAGGGAAACTGATCGGCATCATCACGGCCAGCGATATCACAGCGATCTCCCCAGAGTTGATCGATGTCCTGCCCTCGCGCCCGGAAGCGCCACCAGGCGAGGAGATAGAGGAAAGCGTCTGCGAGGTTTGTGGCGAGGTAACTTTATCCCTCTACGAAGTCAACGGCAGATGGGTCTGTGATAACTGTCGCGATTTCCTAGGTGGGTAGATGATGGAATGCCGAGCGACCTGCTAGCGAGGGGCCGCGTAAGTGAAATTATGCAACCTTGTTCAATTTTTGTTTCTCCTTCTGATCTGATTACGAAGGCCCGTTCCATCATGCGCGACAGCGGCCTAAGAACTCTTCCTGTCGTAAAAGATGGTAAGCTTGCGGGTATGATAAATTTGAAGCAGGTAATGCGCATCACCTCTACCCGCTCAAATGTCACGGTCGCAGGTCTGATGATGCCACTAATGCTCGTTTCGACACCAGATGAAAGCTTGGACAAAATTGCGCAAGACATTGTGAGCTCCGAGGTATCAATGGCACCAGTCGTGCGAAGCAGGAGCGATCCGACAATCGTTGGTATCGTCAAGCTCGATGATATCCTGCGTTACATCAAGAAAGCGCCCCATTCGAGCAAAGTGACCATCGCCGAAATTATGATTAAGAAAGTCGTGGGATGCACTCCGGACGATGATATCTCGCGCGTGTGGAGGCTCATGGAAGAAACAAAATATTCTGGGCTGCCGGTGACGCGTTACAACAAGATCAAACACATAACCGAAGTCATAGGTATGATAACCCGTTCCGATATAATTCGCTCGGGAGCGACGAGGCTCGAAGAGGAGTCCGACAAGGGACGATTTCAACATCCGTCCAGCGTAAAACACGTCATGCGCACACCGCCCATCGTGGCCCCACCGAACATGCCGGTCGCGGAGGCGATCGAGCTGATGCTCAAACACGACATCGGGCGCCTGCCTGTAGTTGAGGACGGTGCCCTAGTGGGCATAGTTTCACGTTCCGATGTCGTGAAGGAATGGTTGAGGTAATCACATGCGAAGGCCTTCCCCCCACATGAGTTACAAATCGCGTGCAGGAGGTCGTCCCCTCGATTTTCATTCGAGGCTGCGAAAGGAGGAGGGCAACATAATGCCCATCGCGAGGCGCAGCGTCATAACAATCCAGCCAACGACGCGCATAAAGGACGCTGCTGAACTCATGGTAAAAAATAAGGTGAGAAGGCTGCCGATCGTGGACCCTGGCACGAAGCGAATGATCGGCATCTTGATCACTCGCGATATCCTCGATTTTCTTGGGGGCGGGGAAAAGTCCAAAATCATCCAAAATCGTTTCAAGGGAAACTTCCTCGCTGCAATAAATGACGCTGTGCGAACGATAATGTCTGAGAAAGTTGTCTGCGGAACCTCCGCGATGTCCGTCAACGACGTGGCGCAACTTCTATGGAAAACTGGCATGGGTGGCGCACCTATCGTAGACGAAAATCAACGTGTCGTCGGCATAGTCTCAGAACGTGACTTTGTCACATTCACGCCGGCCGTGACCGGAACACAAGTAGGCTACCACATGACGCGGAATGTCATAACTGCTGAACCTGAGCTACAGATAAAAGAAGCCGCTAAAAAGATGGTTTCTCTGGGCGTGAGGCGTTTGCCAGTCGTCGAGGCGCATGCGTTGGTCGGCATCATCACGAGCGTCAACATCCTTCGCTATTTCAGCACGAGCAAAATGTTCGAGTACATGTCTACGAACCGCGTCGACGAAGCAATGTCCGTCGGGGTAGAAGATATCATGACGCGCGATGTTCTGACTACCACCCCCAACACAGACGTGGGGGAGGCGGCGAGACTGATGATCGAACGTGGCTGCGGCGGACTGCCCGTCATCGAAGGAGACGAACTCGTCGGCATCATCACCGAGCGCGATATTTTGGAGTTGTTGATTTGAAAGCAGCGGACATCATGAGCGCACCGGTCATCTGCATGCATTCGACCGAGCCCGTGGCTCACGCTCGGAACCTCATGCTGCGCCACAGGATAAAGCACATAGTAGTTCTGGAGAAGGGAAAGCCCGTAGGGACGCTGTCGACGAAGGACTTGATCAAAGCAATGATGGCCGAAGGTGGGGCGATCGACAAGTGGCGGCCGATCGACAATTTTCCGGCCTCCAGGGTGATCAGCGGCAAGCTAATAACCGTCGACCCAAGCACACACATAACGAAAGCCGCAAGCATGATGCTGAAGCACGGCACGAGCAGCATACCGATCGTGAAAAACGACGAGCTCGTCGGCATCCTGACGAAGACGGATGTCGTGCGTTATTTCGCCTCGAATATGGTGGGGCGGGCGAAAGTCGTGGAGATGATGACGAGCAAGATCATCACCGCAAATCGACAACACTCCCTGCATCACATCCTCGAATTGATGGAGCAAAACAAGGTGGGCAGAGTAGTGATCGCCGATGGAGAGAGGCCGATAGGCATCGTCACCGCGGCAGACATCATATTCGCGCAGCTCGAAACGCTTGAAGGAGGTGCTCCGCAGCAGATGGTGAAGTTCACGCGCAAAGCAGAACGGGCCTCTCGACCAAAATATAGGTATGTAAGATCTATTTCAATTACTGCTGAAAATATCATGAGGTCGGAGCTGTTGACAATCTCCGCCGATGAAGACGCTGCGATGGCCGCAAACATCATGCTTGAGAGAGGAATAAGCGGCCTCCCCGTGGTCAAAAACGACAAACTTATTGGCATAATAACCAAGACGGACATAATGCGGAAAGTCGCGGAGATGGGCGATTGAAATGAGAGTCAGTCAGATAATGACCTCGAACGTCATAACGATCGACAAAAATGTTCCTTTGACGAACGCGATCGACGTCATGCAGCGGCATGGAATTTCTCGCCTCGTCGTGACGGATGCAAAAAAAATCGTCGGCGTGCTGACCGAGAAGGACATCATGCGCGAGCTCGGCTCCTCGAAAACCGGTCGCATGCTTCCTGAGCACATCCACGTCTCGAACCTCATGACGGCCAACCCGATAACCGTCGCGCCCGAGGTCATGGCGAAGAGGGCCGCGGAGATAATGCTCGAGCACGACATCAGCTGCCTGCCCGTCGTGGCCGGCGGCGAACTTCTGGGCATCGCCACCAAGCTCGACTTCGCGAAGGTGTGCATGGACTTCGACGACATCTTCGCCGGCCAGGTGATGCAGGCCTCGCCGATAACCGTCTCGCCAGGCGACCGCGCCATCCACGCCAGAAAACTGCTGCTCGAGGAGGACCTCGTCGGGCTGCCGGTGCTCGAGGGCGGCTCGCTCGTGGGCGTCGTCACGACCAGAAATCTGGCGATGAAGCTCGCAGCCTTCCAGGAGGTGGTGCCAGACCGCTTCAAGAGCGAGCGCATCCGCAACCTGCTGGTCGGTGACATCATGACGCAGCCCGCTATGAGCACTAAAACGGACGAAAAGCTGGCGGATGTGGCACGTACTATGTTTGAAAAGCGTTACTCGAGCATGCCAGTGATGAACCTCGCCGGAGAGCTCGTCGGGCTGATCACGAAGACGGAGCTCACAGAGGTCGCGAGGGAGCGGCTCTGAGCAATTCTTAATCAAAAGTTTATAGATTTCTCCACATCAACGTTTTAAGAACTCTCATTAAACTATGATTGTGCGGCCGTGGTCCAGCCTGGTTAGGACTCAGGCTCCCCAAGCCTGCTGCGCGGGTTCAAATCCCGCCGGCCGCACCACTCATTAAAAATGGATCACTCTTCATAAAAATAAGAAACCTCGAGAAAAACTCAAACGTGACGAAGAAAACGAGAAGACCAACTTTTATTTACTTATGCAAAGCCTCGCCCCTTCAGCGATGACCCAGACGAATATGACCAGGGCCGAAAGCGTTTCCGGAATCGCCAATCCGATCCAGGCCCAACTAAACGCCCATGGGAGGCCGGCGAGGACTCCCGCCAGCACCGTGAGGAGCCCGAACTTCTTGGACCCCGCCACGATGGAGCCCGAGCCGATCAGGATGAGCGAGAGAGAGGAAATCCCGAAGAATGCCACGGCGACATAGTAATGGATGTCCCCGGCCGCCTCCGTGAACACCCCTATGCCAGAAAGGGCGATGGCGCCGATGAAAAGTAGCGCCGCCCCCGCGCGTTCGAGAGCTCCCTTCCTGACGACCAAAAGGCCGGCTGCGAACACCATCATGAGGATCCCGCCGACTATCAACCCGGAGTTGAATATCGAAGCGGCCCCGCTCACGCCGAGGTCGCTCAGCGCGTTCGCCGTCCAGCTGAACCAGGGGGACTGAGATATGGCGGCGAGCACGGACGAGAAAACCACGATGGAGGCGAGAATTCCGCAGACCCAGGCGACCATCATCATTTTCTTTTTGACCACGATATCGAACTCCGTTTAATTATCATTGTTTTATAAATATTATTTTCTTCATAAGATTTGCACCTCGATCTCTCGCACGGTCTCCCTATAAGCTATGCTTCTGTTTTCAACTTCATTTTCATTTATCACAAGTTTGGTCTCGTACTCGCTGGGGCGTGTTACTTTGCTCCAGCCAGGATAGCTACGGTTGATCCTATCCGATACCGATTGCAAGTACTCGTACCAAGCCTGCGCGAAATCGGAGACGATGTTGATCTCAACGCTGCGCATGTTCTCATTCTCTCTGACGATGCGCGCCTCCTCGGGCATGTAGAAGTTTGCTCCAGCCATCGCGGTGAGCGCGGTGCTCTTCACAGAAAGCGTGTTCCGGAGCAGGCGATAGTTCACGTCCAGCTCCATGCGATTATCATCGATCGGAGTGAAGACTATCATGTCATTCGGCATCGAATACATCGTGCTGCGATTTTCCTGCTCCACGATCACCGCACCCCCCTCGTACGCAAGCGTCCTCCGCTCCCCCTGATTCTGCAGCTCGATGCGCAACGAGCCGAAGCCCCCACGATAGGCGATGCGCACCTCGTGCAGGGCCGGAGATATGGATGGGTTGTTCGTCGTCAGCTCAACTTCGTAACTTATGTCGCGGGAGTCCGGCACGTTCTCCAGGCTGCTCCTGTTTGAGAAGGGCCCGTATCTCTGGCCACCAGCCAACACATAGAGCTTGATGTCCGTTCCAGGCGGCCTCGTCTCATCCCACTCGATGTACTGCCAGTCGACCACCTGCCCCGCGTCCAAGACGTCAGACACGAAGTTGCCGCTCTGGCGATATTTGGTGACGAACCTGAACGGGATGTCGCGGTAGTCCTTATAATCCCAGTTCTCGCCGTTGTAGGACCATATGTACTGGCTACTTGATCCGCCATAGGTCGCCGCTACGTATGGGTCCTTCGTGTTCGTTTCCCAAGGTGTCTTCATAATGTTGACTGCACCATAGCTGTATGGAGTCGAGGATGGAGACCTGATGTAAATCTTGTAGAGCTCATTCTCCCAGAGCGTGTACGAAGCTGGGAGCGTAAACCTCGTCCAGCTGTATCTGCTCGAATAGTCGAGCGGAATTGAATATGTTGTCTCGGTCAGATTTTCGGCCCCGACGCGTACTCCGACGTGCGCTTCGCCAATTTTTTCGCCCACGCCTTTCATGAAAAACTCAACCGCCCCAACTTTTATCCCGTCGCCAGAGAAGTCGCCGTATTCCTTGTTGATTGGGACGCTCTGCCCCACATAGTTATTGGTGTAGACCTCTTCATCTGATTTGTAGTAAGGATCGCCCTCATAATCTGTCACCGCTCCGGCCCCCCCTCGTTCAACCCCGAGCAGGTACATCGGGTCACACCCATCCACTGGGCTGCCCGCCGTCGTTGAGTTTTCCCAGCGGTAAATCCCACCGCCCCTATTTTCACCGAACAGCACCGCTCGGTTGGTGTTGTATGTATCGCCATTTATCCAGTAGTCTAGCTGGATGTTGTCGCGTTTGTGGGAAACCACGGCTATCCAGTTGTCGCGATTTATCAAATTAGCGTTATCCTTGCTGACGGTGATGACGAGGTGGTAGGTCTGCCCGCCCGTGAGCTGTGGACGCGGGCTAAAGTTACCGCTCTCACCTGGGTATGGCTTCTCCAGGCGCGGGTATGGCAGATACCATTCCAGCGATATTACCCTGCTGTCGGTTGGCCCCTCAGATCTCGGCGTGTCTGGGAACTGCTTATAGGGAGCATACTTAGCTCTCCCCAATATGCCAGATGTCGACATGTCAGGCACACCATTATTGTCGCTGACAAGGAGCACGTCCCAGTAGATATTCTCCATCTGGCCTATCGAATAGGTCGGCATCCTTAACTCGCCGTCAAGGCAAACGAGCACGAGGAACTTTGCATTATCGACGATCTCATCTTCCTCAGCGACGAACCGCACCGCGAACAACTTGTTCTCGCTGTCCAATCTGCTACCCATCGGAAAACCTGAGGTAGAGACGAACTCGTTGCCCCAGTAGCTTTCGGCCATGAGCGTCAAGTCCCCGGGCGAGACCACCTCCACGTTTTGACCTATAGCATCGGGCACTCTATCAGCCAAGAAATCCGCAGTCGTCGTCTGTACCCAAGTCCGGATCATCGAGCCCTCAGGAGCTTCAGATGTCCTTGATGGGTAGCGTATGGTGACGCTCTGGAACACAGGAGTCTCGTTCTCGTTCGTCGTGTTCTCAACGACGCGGTACTGGACGTAACGATTTTCTGTCACGCGCTCACCGTTCGTCACATTCTCCCAAATGTTCCAGCCTCCGTCGTATGGGTTGTTGTCGACGCCCGTCCGCACCTCCACTCCGACCGTCGTTTGAGAACTCGTGACAGCGCTCCAGCCGATCGTCTGCCAGCCTACCTCCCGCCCGACATCGAAGACGCTTGACTCGAGCCAACCTCCGCTCGGATAGCCGCGCGCGGCGATGAAGCGGAAGATCGCATCCCTACCTTTGTAGTCGCTCCAACTTGAACCCGAGCGATAACTCGCGTACGAGCTGGTGCCGCCATATGTGCTCTGCTCGTATGCATCTCCAGTGGCCCCCGCGGAAGGCGCCATCCACTCGTAGTAGTTTTCGCTGCTGGAGCCGGAGGATCTGAGGTAGAGGCGATATGTTCTGCCGACGACGAACAAGTGCTCCTTCGAAAACAATTTGTTTATCGGGGTCCAACTTGAGCCGACCTGCGAGGCGGTCACGAGGGTCCCGCTCTCCAGCTGAGTGCCGTTACTGAGGTCCCACAACTCGTAGTACAAGCTATCGCCGGGGGCGCCGACTTTCCTCACGTAGACCCAAACCCCGCGCACATGGTGGCTGCTGCCAGCAAACGAACTCGATATCGTGAAGGTCTCGCCCGCATAGTTTCCGCCCCAGATCGCCATGCCGCCCGCGACCGCGTATGGATCGCCATCGTAGGCGTCCGCGCTACCATCAGCATCCGTATCGACATCAAGCACGTAGATGGGCTGGTTATTCTTTCTATCCCAGCCCGCCGCGTGCTCGGCTATCTCAGAGGCTGTGAGGGCCCGGTTCCAGATGGCGACCTCATCGATTGTTCCATCCAAGAAACGGCTTGGGTTGCCATCATCGTAACCACCTCTACCTATCCATATTGGAGAGTCGTTAGTTGTTTCATTGCCTGTATAAGTGTATGAGGCGGTGCTCTCCAAATGTCCATTCACATAAAGACTGATTTTGCCTGTTGAAGGGTCATATGTCCCTACAACGTAGTACCACTCACCTAAGGTGGGAGTAAACGTCGCCGCGACCTTAGAATCCTCACCAGAACCAAAAGTAAATGTATGTGCATAAACGTGGGAGGCCCAAAGTTGCCAGGTGGGTAGCCATTCTGTGTAACCATCGGGGTCACCCATAAGGACTATTGTGGAAGCCTGGTCATACCATTCACCACCAGGAGGGTACAACCTATCTAAGTTAACCCATGCAGAAATAGTTATACCCGTAATACTTGAGTCCCAATAGATGTTTGGTACTTCTACATAATCATCCACCCCATCAAAACTCAAAGCCTTTCCATATTTTCCATCGACCCAAGTAGGGCCGTTAGTCAAGGTTCCAGTATTGCCATTGCCACTATTATCTGCAGTGGTAGTCCCCGCACCCTCATTGAAGTGCCAGAGGCCCACGTGACCATCCTGTACGCCAAGCCCTTCCTGCACGAGCCACAACACGTTTGCCGCGTTGTCGGGCGTCAAGCTATCGTAGGCCATGTTCTCGTTGAGCGGCTGAGACACGCGTAACGTCGCCCAACCAACTGCCCCGGTGTAGGCGAGGCGGATGCTCTCAAGCACTGGCGTCTGGTTTTCGTTCGTCGTCGAGAGTTCGACGCGATATTGGACGTAGCGGTTGTTCGGCATCGAGATGTTCTCCACACTGTTGATGTGCTGGTACCAATCGCTCCACCCGCCGTCGTACGGGTTGTCGTCGCCACCCGTGCGCACCTTCACCACGATCGATGTCGACCACGGAGCTGCGTAGCTCCAGACCCTCAGGTAGTCCTTGAGTATGTTGTCCTGGGCGGTAGAGTTCGAGTTGTCGTCGACGAACCTCACCTGCACCTTGCCGCCGATGACCTCGTTGTCCAACAATGTGTAGCTCCAGTCCGTCCAGCTCGTGGACGACAGGACAGCACCCCGCGTGTTCCAAGTGGAACCATCCCAGACCTGAACCCTGAAGTTATCGTTCGTGTTCGCGAGTTCGTACCTCATCTGGAGGGTGTACGTGTCGGCCGACGGGATGTTATCGATGTTCTCGTGGATCTCCATGTCATAAGTATCTGCGCCACTGCTTGGCGGGGTCTCTGTCGCGTTGTCTTTGTTCTGAGGTTGCCGCGTCGTGCGCCTGTAGAAATCTGTTTGGTTGTTATCATCGTCGTAGCCGTTGCCCTTCGTATCGTCGTGAGTTGGGCCCGACTTGCGCTCAACGCTTTGCGGAGATGTGGCAGCGTTTGGTGAAGTCCTCAAGCCCTCGGCCTCGGCATGGTAGGTGCCACCATTGACTTCGTAGACGACGGTGTCGATCACCGTACCTCCAGAATTTTTGATCCTTACCCCCCTCGCGGCACCAGACGTGCCATCAGCCCAGCCATTACCACTTGAGCCGTAATCTGCCGTAGGCGGCCCTGAATAACCGCTTGTACGAGAGTTCCCCCAGAGGTAGAAGCCGTAGGATGGAACCGATGCACCAGCGGGGTATGTTACATAAGTGTCACTCCAAGAACTACCAGCATAGTAACCGATTGTCCAGTTGCTGATGTCCACAGCGCTGCTCGTCGGGTTGTACAACTCGAGGAACTCATCATAGGCGCCGTTAGGCCCCCTCGTCGCGAACTCGCTTATGACCACGTGATTGGCTATGCCCGGAGCTGGACCGCTGATCACCTTCCTCTCGGCCAGCGTCGCGTACCCGCCATCCGCCTGTTGCTCGCCCGCAAAGTTATCAACGGTCCCCTTCACGTTCTCATAGGAAGAAGCGTACGTGTAGTTGTCCACGCTCGCTTGCGATGGCGTCGAGGCATCCCAGGTCACGACGCCCCAGTTCATGCTCGATCCAACGTCGTAGACCGAGGACTCGAACCAGCCGCTGTTTTCATATGCAAGTACCTTGTAGGTGACCTCAAGCATCGGCGCATATGTGCTCGAGTATTCCTTTGTATTGAACCGAGCGTAGCTGTTGTTGGTGGGGCCGTCTTCTTCTGTGTCAATCAAAGCGAGGCTCACCACGCCGTCGCCAGTGTACTCACCTGCTACGAAACTTAGGAAGTCCGAGGAGGTCCATGAGAACCATTTAAAGTTTTCATTTACTAATTGGGGACCGACGAGGAGCCCAGTGCGATCGGGCTGATTATTCCAAGTTATCCCACTTTCCGTCCAGCTATCATCATCGACGCGCTCGACTTGTACGTTCGCGCCGCCATTTTCGGCACGATAGACGTCCAACCAGAGCTTCGCCCCAGTGATCTCGCTCCATGGTATACTAGATAAGTCGAACTTCACATATCCCCTCTCAGCGCTGTCAGAATAGCGCCCAACATACATTGATGTCCAAGTTCCGTTGTTGTAGGTAGCTCCCGTTCCCCCCCGCACAAAAGTATCAGCCAACGGTCCAATATTTTCGCTCACTTCATATATTCCAAGGAACGACTTCAGCTTTACCTTGCCGGCCTGCGACCAGTCGACGTTCTCGTTGTCGTAGAAGTTGTCGTATGTATCGCCCCAAGTCCCGACCTGCAGCGACGGCTTCGTCGGCCCACCGCTCCAGTCGGTCTGCACCCACCTAGTCAGCGGCACCATCCGGACGACGATGTGGTAGACGTTGTCCTTGACGAGCGCAGCGGGCGTCGAGAAACCGATGTAGAGCCAGCCGGTGCTCGAGATCTCCACTTGCTTCTCTGTTGTTATGTTCTCCCCTGGGTTGCCGGCGTTGTCCCGGTGTATTTTCACCGCAAGCTCCGCACGGTCGTAACCTTCGACGTAGACCCGCACGCCGTAGACGTTCTCGGCGCGCCTCGCCCTGAAGCGGAGCGACAGGCGGTCGAGGTTGTCGTTGAGGTTGTCGCTCCCCAACACATTATCCACGAGGAAGTTGTCCCCCCATAGGCGGTTCTCGCCGCCCGAGACGAGCACGATGTCGCCAACGCTCACCGTCGCGTCGACATTCTCGCCCCTGTAGTATTGGTTGTAACTGCTCGACCATGTGCCGGCCTCGAGCGAAGAGGTGGAGCCGCCCGACCAGTCAGTTTGGCTCAAGCTCTCGGTAGATATAGGCGTGTAAGAGATGCGCACCTCGTTCAATGAGGGCGTCTTGTTTTCGCTCGTCGTCGTCAGAGTGGCGCGGTATTGGACGTAGCGCGTGGAGTGGCTCACGAGGCTTTGACCCGATGCCACGCCCTGCCACCCTGACCAGCTCGAGTTGTCATCGGAGAAGCGCACATCGAGGCTAAACGTGGTGTTGTCGAGCGTTATGTTCTCGAACTTGATGCGCTGCCAATTCACCACCTCGCCCGCGTCGAAGGTCGAGATGAAAGTGCCTTGTGGAGGGGATACATGTGTGGTGTATCTATAGAAGTGGTTGTCCGCCGTTGATCCGCCGCTCGCTGGAACATCGCTCCCGCCCTTGAGCACGTAGATATCCTCGCCTATCTTTACCATCGAGCCCCCGTCGTCCACGCCGCCTATCGAAGTGACGGGAATAAGATCCAGCTCCTGCCAGACATCGCTCGAGATCGAATACCTGAGGAAGTGGTCCTCCTCTATATGGGGTAAGCCTTCCTCGTATGCCCCGGGCATGTGGTATATGTAATCGCCTCCATCCCAAACTAAATCCGAACCGTCATCCGCTCCATACTGGTGCTTGGTGCGCTGTTCCCAAGTCTGTGTGTTCACGTTGAAGCGCCAGAATTGAGCAGATTCGTAAACGCCAGATGGGGTGTGCCCGAACTGTACATATATGTATTTGTTATCGCCTATTTTGACAAAACAGGCTGCGTTGCCTGGACCGTTTTTCGGGTCCACTCCAGGCTGCCCAGGGGTGCCCCCTGGGATGTCCTGCGACATAGCCGTCCAAGAGTTGCCCGAGATCGAGTACACATACCAGTCATACGCGTCGTAGCCGTAACCGGAGCCCGGGAACATGTAGATGTTGTCCCCACCGTCCCACACCAGCTCGGCCCCGTTTCGCGTCTTACTATACGTGTAGTCGGTCTGATCTTTATCCCTGCTATAAGCCTTCTTCCACGGAACAGTATAATTAAGACTAGTCCACGTTCCACTATCCCCAGTATCCGTCCAACGGGCGAACTGCATGCTGCTGCTGTAGGATGTACTAGTCACGGCGTATATGGCTGGGTTGCCAGAGCTATCCTTGGCCTCCGATACACCTATGGAGTAGACAGAATAGCTAGTGCCACTGAATGGAACGTCTGTCAGCCAAGTCCAGCCAGCGCCTGGGTTTGAGGGGTCATACACGTAGAATCGCTTGTTTAAAATTCCACTCCCATAGTATGTCACTATCCCAGTGCCAAGAGTGTCACCAACCGCTATCCAGCAGTAGACCTTTCCGTTGATTGTGCCTATCCTGTGCCCGTTCACACCTCCAACACCCAAGGGCGGCCCGGTCAAAGTTGTCCAGCGTACGCCTATAGGGCTCCCCAGCATCACCGACCCCCCACCGACGTAGACGTTCTCGGTGCCGTTTTCTCCCAGCCCTCGTTCGAAATCACCGTCCGTTGTCTGAATCCACTCGATGGGCAACGGCGCGCGCGTGGTTCCGACGCCGTCGAAGTAGCGCACGTAGACCGCGCGCACGACTGGTGTCACGGTGGGGTCAGTCGTCGAGAGCTTTATGCGGTACTGGAGGGCGTTCGCGACGCGGTTATCGATATCTTGGGCGAGGTCTGCTCCAAAAACCTCACTCAAGTCCTGTCCCTTCTGAATCGTTTTCCACTCCGACCACGGGTAGTTTGGATCGTCCAGCAAGTTCGGGTCCTCGGGATGTGCCATGTCCCCGACCCTGACCTGAACAATCACCTGCGTGTTTTCGGGCGTATCGTTTTCCCAGGTCAAGTTGAGCCACTTCACGCGCTTGCCCGTGTAGAGCACGGGTGAGGTGTACATGGCATTTTCTTTGTAGTTCTCAAGGATGAGCCTGAAGGGCATGTCGACATAATCAAAGGATTGGGTCACGACCCCGTCGAGGTTTTCACTATTGTATGGCATGCTCGCTCGGAAGGCCCAGGAGTTCGCATTGTCCCAAGACTTGTTCACAGGTAAACCATCGGCGTTGTCCAACGGCACGCGGTAATAATCATATCTCGTGTCGCCCTTAGTCCGCAGGTAAATCCAATGGTTGCCGGCCGCGAGCGTGACTGGCTGATCGAGCGTGATCCTGTACCACGCGGGAACGCCGCTAGTGACACCCTCAGGCTTAATCGGTGTGAGCAAGCGTTCGTCGGGCGGAAGCGTGTCACCAGTGCGGATGTCCTCTGCCTTGATTTCGTAAGGTCCTGAATTATCCAAGTATACACAAAGATCGGATGTGGGAAGCCCATGGCGATCGACCAGCACCTCGAACGCGCTTATGTGGGTTGGCTGCAAGAGTTGGAAGTTCTCGCCCCATATATTATCATTCTCCGAGTAGCTGTTGGAATTGATCACGCCTGCCGAGTAACAGCTGTCCATGTCCGAGTAGCTGATGTATATCTTCCTGTCCCCGTAGCCCTCGATGTCCGAGTAGTAGTTGTCCTCGTCGTAGTACTTGAACCCGCCGTGGTATGGATTGCCCCAGTTGTCGCCACCAAGGTCGAGGACGAAGACCGGCTCCGCATCGTAGAACTCATCCCAGTGAGGGTTTAGGTCGATGGTCCCCCTGGTCCATAAGACCACCGAGCGATTCTCGTTCCCCGTACCGTTGTCCACCCACACGGTGTTGCGGGGCTCGGTGTAGGCGATGGCTAAATAATCCCAATCGTTCGGTTCTATCCCAAAACCATTGCTGGCCAGATCCAAAACTAGGTGATAAACCTGGCCACTATTTAGTGTGGCGTTGAGGCCAGTTGCAGTCATCCAGCCCCACGTCCCCTTGGGAACTGGATAACTGTCTGATATGGACGAACTTGTAAACACATTACCAACATTATCTCTAGTTGTGCTAGCTGGCGTCACGTTTGGCTTACCATGATTATCGTCCCTTGCAATGTAGATCGAAGCTTTGTATGGATTATTTGGATCAGGATTGCCACTATTGTAAATGAAAAGCTTGGCACTATTGACGGTCACAGTACCTGGAGCAGTACCCGGGGCGACGAAGCGGGCCGAGAACACGGAATCGTAGCTCATTATGGGGACGATCGTGCGGTGGGTCTTCGTGATGAAGCGGTTGCCGAGCCAGTTGTTGTCGAGCGCGATGTAGCCGTAGTCGTCCCGGTTTGGGTCGCTGCCTATGTAGATGTTCTCGCTCAGGCCGTTCTCGCTCCGCCACATCAACTCCTCGAAGTCCCAGCGCGTGGTGTGGGCGATGACCCTGATAGCCGATTGAGAGGCGTCGACGGTCGAGAGCGTGCCAGCCAGTTTGGGAGCGTACATCGACGGCGTGCCAGCAGAGATCGGGGCTTGGAAATTTATAACGTCACCAAGCTCGATCACCTGAAGGTCCCCCTGCAGCTTCTTCAACCTCTCCAGGAGATCCTCCGTACGCTTGAACTCCTCCTCGCTCCTGACCGTCGAGAGTTCGCGCGCTATCCACGACGCCATAGACATCATGACTACACTGATGACCAAGATACCTGCTACCGTCACCCAGACGCCTTCCTCATGCGTGGGGGAAAAAATCGCCCTACTCAAAGTTCCTCGCCGCCCACGTCTATGAGATGTTGGCATAAATTTCACTCACTTATTGCAAGCCTGTCTCAGAAAATCTTCCTCTTCTCCTGACAAGTTACTATTTTCTCTTATGCGTTGAATCATTGCGAGATATGGAATGCCATGCTCTATCGCCATTGCCTGAAGTTTTATACGTACATTAGCAGAGAGCACCATTATTTTCCATCCTTTCCTCGCTCTTCCTTCTTCGTTATTTCCCCGCATGTTCTACAGACCAGTTCTTTCGATTTGACGCGAAGATAAACAAGAGAACTACCACACTTAGGGCATCTTGGTCGATGGGTTTTCTCTTTCATTTTTAACCTCATATTCTCTCTCACACTCTCTATTTAAATACCTATCGCTACCACCCACCCGCGCGCCCCGCGCGCATTTCAAAAGTTATATTTTATGAAGGTACACTATGATTTAGAGTTTTCCCATCATTTAGCTTTGTTTAACAAGTGCTTACGATGTCCAACTTTTTAAACACACGGCCGACTTTTTAAACAGGGGCTACTTTTTAAACAAAGCCCCATCATTTGGACACAAATGGATTTCCGCGGATGAAAAATCTGAGCTCCCGCCTGAGATCAGCGCTGACCCCGATGCGATGGGAGCGCGCAATCTTGAAATCTGTGGAGGCGCCACCGAGGATCGCCAAAACTCGCGAGCGAGTTAAGTCCAGCTTGTGATGATCGTAAGTTATGCCCATGGCCTGGGTCAACCTCCCCGGGCCCGACGTCAACAGCCTCTCATCATCGACCCCGCGACGGCGCTTCATCAGTTCGACGCCATCCAACGGCTCGAGCGCCCGCACAAGAACCGCACCGGGCACACCCTCTCGCTCGGCTGTGACGTTAAACATCCACTTTGCATGTACCATGTAAATGAAGGCTAGACCTCCGTGCCACCACATGAGTTCATTCAGCTTTGTGCGCTTGCGCGATGCTCTAGATGCTGGGTCATCCCTGCCGAAGTATGCTTCAGTCTCAACTATTTGACCACTCGTGGTGCCCTCTGGCGATCGGTGCACCAGCACCTTGCCCAGTAGCTCCTTGGCAACCCGCGCTGCGTCGCGCTCGTAAAATGACCTAGGAAGCGGCTTCACCCGACCCACCACCAAGATTTTAGAGAGAAGGTTAAAAAGAACGTCGGCCTAAGTAGTTAGGAGGTTGAAAATGAAGCTTGACTCAATAGTGCGGGAGAAGTACCCGGAGTTCATCGCGGGCTACGTCCGCGTGAGCGGCGTGACCATCGAGCCGGCTGTCGAGGGACTGGTCGAGAGGAAACGCGAGATATTCAGCGACCTAAAGGCGAGATACGGTGCGGTGCCGGCGCTCGACATCTCCGAGGTGAAGGCATACCGCGCTTTCTTCAAGGCGATGGGCGCCGACCCCTCGAGCTACCGCCCCGCCCCTGAGTTCCTTCTCCGGCGCGCGCTGGACGACCGCTTCCCGGCGATAAACAACCTCGTGGACTCCTGCCTCTTGGCCACGGTGGAGAACTGGGTGGTGATAGGGGTCTACGATGCGGACCGCGTGAAAGGGCAAGCCGTCACGACGCTCGCTGCAGAGGCCGAGCCGTTCGAGCTGATCGACGGGCGCAAGGTAAGCCCGAAGCTCGACGAGATAATTTTGCGCGACGATGAGAAGCTGCTGTCCGCGTATACGCTCGGCGATGCGAAAGCGACGCTGATAAAGCCAGAGACGAGCAACGTCCTGATGGTCCTCTGGAACGCTCCGAGTGTGTCTCGAGAACGCGTCGAGAATGCGCTCGCGGCGGTATCGACCTACGCGCGGAAGTATTGCGGCGGCCACATCGACGAAAAAGCGGTTCTATAGAAAACGTGGCTAAATTCATCCATCGACTTGGCGCTGGTACTTGTCAATATAGAATTTTTGCCATCTGAACTATATACTTGTTATATTTATAACAACTATTTTGGCCGACTATTTGGGCTTGAGCTTCAAAATTGCGGCCGCGATGTCACCGCCCGTTTCCTTCAGCGCTTTCATCGCCGACTCTCGACCGACGCCTGCCTGTTCCAT
>Ga0315282_10001264_pt1 | contig 48273 bp, 55 predicted proteins | sample YL17G07_20_MG_FD_203693 | JGI IMG/M metagenome (GOLD analysis project Ga0315282, IMG submission 203693) | Sediment microbial communities from Yellowstone Lake, YNP, Wyoming, USA - YL17G07_20 | ecosystem: Environmental > Aquatic > Freshwater > Lake > Sediment | place: USA: Wyoming | collected...
GATATATAATACGGTGAGACCTCATCAGGCACTGGGATACCTGACACCCTTGAAATTCCTGGAACAATGGAACAAAAACCACAGAGAGGAGGTCAGGTGTCACTAATCATATGGACGAGGACAAGGGGTTGCATTCTACCCTGAAAAGTGCTATAGTGCTCGCACGAGGGAGTTATACTAAGTGGGTAAAACCCACTTTTTTAATTGATTGGGGGTTGTGGGGGTACAAAGGAGGCCAGGGCCGGATGAAGACGGATTTTATTCTTGCTATCACTCAGTTAGCAGCAGAGAGAAATTTGCCCAAAGACGTAGTCTTCTCTGCAGTGGAGGCGGCATTGGTCTCCGCTTTCAAGAAAGACGACCTCGGGGCACAACATAATATTTCGGTGAAGATCAATCCGGCCAGCGGCGATGTTAAAGTCTATACTCTCAAAACTGTGGTTGAGAAGCCTTCCGATCTTTACCGAGAGCTTTCTTTAGCCGAAGCGCAGAAGATTAAGAAAGATGCCAAGTTAGGGGAAACCATTCCTATCGAGTCGACGCAGTTTCACGCTGGGCGTATCGCTGCCCAGACTGCTAAGCAGGTGGTCTTACAGCGACTTCGCGAAGCGGAGCGCGAGTTCATATTTGGTGAGTATGTAGATCGGGAAGGAGACATTGTCAGCGGGGTGGTGCAGAGGGTGGAGCCAAGACAGGCTATTGTCGACCTGGGCAAGGCGGAGGGTGTACTCCCTGCCGCTGAGCAGATGCGAACAGAGCGTTATCGTGTGGGACAAAGGCTCAAATTGTACCTCTTGGAGGTGAACCGCACTAATAAGGGACCGAGGCTCATAATGTCGCGTTCTCACCCTAATCTGGTGCGCCGCCTATTTGAGCTTGAGGTGCCTGAGATTAATAATGGGATCGTGGAGATTAAGGCGGTAGCGCGGGAGGCGGGGTATCGCAGTAAAGTAGCAGTGGCAGCGCAGCAGGAGGGGGTCGATCCTGTGGGCTCATGCGTTGGGCTGCGCGGTGTAAGGATACAGAATGTAGTCAATGAACTTGGTGGCGAACGGATAGATGTGATTCAATGGCATTCTAGTTCCAAGGTATTCATAGCCAATGCCTTGAGTCCTGCCCAAGTGGTGAATGTAGATATCAACGAGGCGGAGCAGTCTGCAGTTGTAGTTGTGCCCGATGGTCAACTCTCCCTGGCTATTGGAAAAGAAGGGCAGAATGCCAGGCTTGCAGCCAAGCTAACCGGATGGAAGATCGACATCAAGAGCGCCAGTATTGCTGAGGCGGAGAGGAAGACAATGGTGAAGGAGGCGCCTCCTGCCCCTGCTGTGGCTGAGGAACCAGAGAAGGTAGAGGGAGAGGCGCCTCAGGTTAAGGAGCGGGTAGCACGAGTTAAAGGGCCTGCGCCTCTGGAGAAGGAGGAGTTGGCGGTCAGCGAAGTAGGTGTTCAAGTTGAGGAGGCTGTGGCATTACCTCAGAAAGTTGAGGAGGAGATTGAGGCGATTCCCTATGAACCTCCTCCTGAGGTTGAAGTGCCTGCTGAGAAGCCGCAAATACGCTTTGCCGAGGATATCTTTGCTCCTAAGGCTGCTAAGCCCGATGTTAAGAAGAAGGACAAAAAGAAGAAGTCCTTTAAGGAAGACAAGCTGGAGAGTGGGAAGGCGAAGAGAGCCCGTAAGCACAAAGTGCCTGCCCTTGATGAGTTAGAAGAAGACCTGGAGGAATAGAGTAATAGATGGCGGGGCCTCAAAAACGTCCTAAACACGTTCCCGAGCGCACCTGCGTCGTCTGCCGCCAGAAGAGACCAAAGTGGGAGATGGTGAGGATTGTGCGTACACCGCAAGGCACTCTGGAGGTAGACAATAGAGGTAAAAAGGCGGGACGAGGCGCATATCTTTGTAAGGCTGAGGAGTGTTGCGAGGCCGGATTGACCCAGAAAAGACTGGGATATGCTTTGAAGACCAAGATAGGTTTCGAGCAGCGCACTGAACTTTTGGAGCAGTGCAAAGCACTCCTTACAACCGGTAAGGATGTTGTCTAACATTCTGAGCTATACGGCGAAGGGGCTTGTGAATGAAGCGTAAAGTTGGCAACGGAGAAAATGCCGCTCCAGCTAAGACACCAGTTGCTGGGAAACCGGAAGTCAAGCCGGAGGCTAAGCGGGCGGTTGTGTTACCTCGCAGGCTGACTGTGAAGCAACTGGCAGATACCCTGGGGGTCAGCGGCATAGATGCAATCAAGTGTTTGATGCGAAACGGAGTTATGGCCAATATCAATCAGGTTATAGATTATGAAACCGCTGCTATTGTCGCTACTGACCTAGGTTTCGAGGCAAAAGAGGAGCCGCAGGCTACTGCAGCAACTCCAAAACCTCGCATCGCCGAGACGGGCAAAGGAATAGAGTTGCGTCCTCCTGTGGTGACTATTATGGGGCATGTCGATCACGGTAAGACTAAGCTTCTTGATGCTATCCGTCAGACCAATGTCGTTGACACTGAAGCCGGCCAAATCACGCAACATATCGGCGCATATCAGGTTGAGATTCACGGCCAGAAGATAACTTTTCTCGATACACCGGGGCACGAAGCCTTCACTGCAATGCGGGCCCGCGGAGCTCAAGTTACTGACATCGCTATATTGGTCGTAGCTGCTGATGATGGTGTGATGCCACAGACGTTGGAGGCTATAGACCATGCCAAGGCGGCAGGGGTGCCAATTGTAGTTGCGATCAACAAAATAGATAAGCCAACCGCAAACCCGGACCGGGTCAAACAGCAGCTCGCTGATAGTGGCGTGATCATTGAGGAATGGGGTGGGGATGTCGTCTGTGTGCCAGTTTCTGCCAAACGTGGGGACGGTATATCTGATTTGCTGGAGAACTTGCTCATCGTGGCTGAGATTTTAGAGTTGAAGGCTGACCCTGACCGACCGGCCATCGGTGTAGTCATTGAGGCCAGATTAGATAGTAGCAGAGGTCCGATGGCTACAGTTCTGGTACAGACCGGCTCTCTCAAAATCGGTGATTATGTTGTGGTTGGTGATATCTGGGGCAAGGTTAAGGCGATGTTCGATGATAAGGGCAAAAGAGTGAAGAAGGCAGAGCCATCCACTCCTGTTGGCGTGCTGGGGCTGAGCAGTGTTCCCCAGGCAGGTGATACCTTGACCGTAGTCACCGGAGAAAAGGAGGCTCGAGCTCAGGTAGAGCGGTGGCAAAAAGAGAAAGAGATGAGCAGTGCCTCCAAAGTACCTAAGCTGAGTAACTTATTTGCCCAAATTCAGGCAGGGAACGTAAAGGAGCTTAACATAATCCTGAAGACCGATGTTCAGGGGAGTATTGAACCGATAAGGGATTCCTTGGAAAGGCTGGGTAGCGGTGAGGTCAAGGTAAGGATTGTTCACTCGGGAAGTGGCAGCATAACCGAAAACGATGTATTGCTGGCTATTGCCTCTAAGGGCATCATCATAGGGTTTAACACACGCCCTGAGCCAGGGGCAAAACGTCTGGCTGAACACGAAGGTGTCGATGTCCGTTCATACCAGGTGATTTACACGCTGGTTGAGGATGTTGAGAAGGCATTGGCTGGCATGCTGGAGCCGACCTATGTGGATGTCGTCGAGGGACATGGCGAGGTAAGGGCTACTTTCAGTACCAGGCAGGGCAAGATAGCAGGTGTTTATGTAACTGATGGTAAGATCAGCCGCGGGGCATCGGCCAGGGTCTTGCGCAAAGGGCAACCTGTTTTCGAAGGGCAAGTGTCAAGTCTGAAGCATTTCAAAGATAATGTTCGTGAGATTGCAGCCGGTTTCGAGTGCGGTGTCGGCGTGGAAGGCTTTCCGGAATTTGAGGTAGGCGATATCATTGAGACTTATAGAAAAGAGAAAATGTAGGCTATCGTGCCCTAGATCGGGGCGACATGGGAACACGGCGCAGGGAGCGTGTTAGCGAGCTTATCCGTGAAGAGATAAGCGAGTTGATCAGGCGGGAGGTCAGAGACCCGAGGTTGAGCGGTCTCATCAGTGTGACCGAGGTAGTTACTTCCCCTGACTTAAGGCATGCCAAGGTTTTCGTCAGCGTCATGGGCACAGAGGAAGAGAAGCTTCAGGTGGAAAAAGGGCTTGCTGCCGCCTCGGGGTTCCTGCGCAAAGGATTAGGTGAACGCCTCTCATTACGCTATACCCCCGAGCTCAGTTTTTACCGCGATGAGTCTATCGAGCGTGGAAGCCGCCTGCTTCAATTGATAAAAGAAGTGGCACCTGATAGTACGGATAAAGTAGAGAAGAGTTGAGCATTGATGGAATCCTGAACTTGGACAAGCCTCGAGGAAAGACTTCCTTCGGGGTGGTGGCTCTGGTGAGGCGGTTGAGTGGGGAGCGGCGGGTAGGACATGCTGGCACTCTGGACCCTGAAGCTACGGGTGTGTTGCCGGTTCTCCTTGGTCAGGGAACTCGGCTGATTGAGTTCCTGGCAGATGCTACAAAGGTTTACAGTGCTGAGATAGAGCTAGGTATAGCTACCGATACCTATGATGCTACCGGGAAAGTAACCCAGCGCTGTGACGCTTCTTCCTTGACTCGAGAACAAGTTGAGATGGCACTATCCTCTTTTAGCGGTACCGTAGACCAGACTCCACCGATGTACAGCGCTGTTAAGCACAAAGGTGTCCCCTTATATCGCTGGGCTAGAGCTGGAGTCGAACTCCCCAGAAAGGCTAGAAGGGTTGAATTTTCTAGGCTTGAGATAATTGACTGTAATCTCCCTCTGCTAATTCTAGAGGTGGAGTGCAGCAAAGGAACTTATATCCGTTCCCTGGCCCATGACCTGGGGCAGAAGTTAGGTTGCGGTGCACATTTAAAGAATCTGATCCGCTTGAAGAGCGGGCCTTTTCATATCAGCGATGCGGTGAGTATCTCGAAGCTTGAGGATGCGTTCAGTCAGGGATACTGGGCCGAGATTATCAAGCCCATGGATGTGGCAGTGATTCATCTGCCGATGATAACTGTCGATGAAGATAGCGAGAGGGCCATAATAAACGGCCGGCCCCTGGATTTAGTAACAGGTGGCGATGTCTCTGCAAAGCTGTGCCGGGCTTATTCGAGGGATGGACGATTTATCGCCCTCCTTCGATACGATGAACAGCGGGGCCATTGGAAGCCGGAAAAGGTCTTTAGAAAACGCAGCACAACTTGACTTTTACACTCAAAGTTGTATAGTCTACACAACTAGGAAGAAGGCGCATTTACCTGGCAAGTAGCTTGCGCAGCAGCTTCTGGGGATTGGTTTTCAGCGCCTCGGCGATTTCATCCTTAGTAAGGGAGGCATTTACAGCAATACTATAGGCCAGCTCATTAGTTAGCAGGTCCAGCTCGTCGTGCGCGTCAGAATCGACGATGAGCTTTGCTCCTGTGCGGCGGGCCATTTCGGCAACATGTTTATTGGTAACAGAATGTTGCTTTCTAGCGGTGATCTCGAGGTAGATGCCGTTGTCGGCCGCAAGTTTCGCTTCTTCCAGTGTTAACATTCCAGGATGAGCCAAAATATCAACATGTGGCGATTTGACGGCAGCCAAGTTGGTGCCTGGTTCAACCGGCTCAGCGACGGTTTGGCCATGCACTACCACCAGCTTTGCACCCAGCTCCTTAGCTTTCTGTGCGGCATCGGCGATTGCCGTTGCTGGAAGGTGGGTAAGTTCGACTCCTGGTATTGCGATTATATTCCAGTGGTTTCGAGCCAGGGTGCAGTCAGCAGTAATTTCATTTATCAGCCGTTCCAGGTAGCCGACTCCAACGTGGTCAGTAATTGCAATGGCATGATAACCATTGACAAGCGCCCTTCGCACCAGTTCCAGTGGCGAGAGGGCACCGTCGCTTATTGACGTATGAGTATGAAAATCGCAAAGCATCTCAGTTGTATCAAGGATAGCATAAGATATCTTGCAGGGCAAGTCTATCCTGGTAGGGTTGAGGGGAACCTGGGTTCCCAGTGTATGAAGAAAGGAGTATCTATACTTGGGTAAAATAAATGTAGCCATAATCGGTGTGGGCAACTGTGCCTCCTCATTAGTTCAGGGAGTGTATTACTATCACAACGCATCGGAGGATGATTTCATCCCTGGGCTAATGCACGTCAATCTTGGCGGATACCATATCCGGGATATTAATTTTGTAGCTGCCTTCGATATTGATATCAATAAGGTGGGCAAAGACCTGGCGGAAGCGATTTATACACCACCCAATAATACCTTCAAGTTCTGCGATGTGCCCAAAACGGGGGTACCAGTGGAGCGGGGCATGACCCATGATGGCTTAGGGAAATACCTCTCCAAGATTATTACCAAGGCACCGGGCTCTACCGCAGATATCGTGGGAATCCTCAAGGATAGGAAGGTCGACGTTGTTATCAGCTATCTGCCTGTGGGCAGCGAGATGGCTACCAAGTGGTATGTGGAGCAGGTACTCGCTGCTAAATGCGGCTTGATCAATTGCATCCCGGTGTTCATTGCGCGCGAAAAATACTGGCAGAAGCGGTTCGAGGATGCGGGGCTGCCCATCATTGGCGATGACATTAAATCGCAGGTGGGCGCAACTATTACCCATCGCGTGCTGACCAGGCTTTTTCGTGAGAGGGGTGTTAAGCTGGAGAGAACGTATCAACTGAATTTCGGGGGCAACACCGATTTTTATAATATGCTGGAGCGGGAGCGCCTGGAATCCAAGAAGATATCCAAGACCGATGCCGTGACCTCTCAGCTTGACTATTCTCTAGGCCCTGACAACATTCACGTCGGTCCCAGTGACTATGTGCCCTGGTTGTTGGACCGCAAGTGGTGTTACATCCGCATGGAGGGACGTACCTTTGGCGATGTACCTTTAAACTTAGAGCTGAAGCTGGAAGTATGGGATAGCCCCAACTCGGCGGGCGTGGTCATCGATGCTATACGGTGCTGTAAACTTGCTCGGGATCGTGGCCTGAGTGGGGCGCTTGTTGGCCCTGCCTCCTACTTCATGAAGTCTCCTCCGGTGCAGTACACTGATAGCCAAGCTCTAAAACTGACCGAGGATTTCATTGCTGGTGGCAAGGAAGAAGTCCCAGCGACAAAATCTGGCGGCAAAACGAGAAAGCAGAGAAAACAGTAAGGGAACCATGAAGATAGCTCTGGTTTCTCCTTATGATTATGCTTATCCCGGCGGGGTAAATAATCATATTGCCTCTCTGGAGGAGCATTTCACCCGCATGGGACACGAAGTGAAGATAATTGCCCCCTCCTCGAAACCCAAGAAGACGCAAGAGAATGAGAGTGCCATAGTCATAGGGAAGCCTGTGGCTATACGCGCCAGCGGCTCCGTAGTCCGTTCTCCGGTGTCGCCGATGTTGCTTTTCTCTGACCGGATAAAGAAGATACTGGAACAGGAGAAGTTCGATGTGGTACATATCCACGAGCCCATGATGCCAGCCTTAGCGGTCTCTGTGTTGCACCACGCAGAAGGGGTAGTCCTCGTGGGCACTTTTCATGCCACTCGCAGCAACAGTTTTGGCTATACTATATGGAAGCCACTGCTCAAAAGGTGGATGAACAAGCTCGATGGCAAGATAGCTGTTTCCCCGGCAGCCAGGGACTTCATCTATAGATATTTTCCTGGAGATTATGAGATAATCCCCAATGGCATTGACCTGGAGCATTTCTCCGATAAGGCGCCTCCGGTAGAAAGGTACCGCGACGATAAACTGAATATCCTCTTCGTGGGCAGACTGGAGAAAAGAAAGGGATTCAAATACCTGCTTGGGGCCTATGAGCGCGTAAAGCGAGAATTTCCTCAATGCCGCCTCATAGTAGTGAGTCCTCCTGGCAGCTTATGTAAGAAATATGAAAAGCTTGGCAACAAACGTAATCTGAAGGATGTGATTTTCGCAGGTTATGTTCCTTTCGAAGATTTGCCTGGCTACTACAACACCGCTGATATCTTCTGTTCTCCTGCTACGGGCTGGGAGAGCTTCGGAATGGTTTTGCTGGAGGCGATGGCGACCGGTAAGCCGATAGTTGCCTCGGATATCCCAGGTTATGCTGGAATTGTTAGCCATGGCGTCGAAGGTCTCCTGGTAAAGCCACGAGATGAAAAAGTGCTTGCTAGCGCTCTCCTCAGCTTGCTGCAGGACAAGGCGATGCGGGATAGGATGGGAGAGAAGGGTAAACTAAAGGCCAAGGACTATAGCTGGGAGGTGGTTGCCCAGAAGGTTATGTCATATTATCAGAGGCTGCTGGAAGGCCGCACCGGGGTAGTAAGTAAATAAGGAGAAGAACTGTGCTTGCCAAGGTTCGTCACACCCTGGGGCAGCGTATTAGCAAAATTCCGGCCGCCTTGCTGGCCAAGACCGGGTTAAGTCCCAATGCTCTGACCCTCTTTGGCTTTGCGGTGACTTTGGCAGTGGCCTGGGTATTATCCACAGGCCGCTTTTTTTTAGGCGGTTTCCTGGTACTCTTCTCGGGGGCATTCGATTTTCTTGACGGGGCGCTGGCGCGCGCTACAGGACGCAGCACCAAATTCGGAGCTTTCCTGGATTCTACCCTCGATCGCTTCTCAGATGCAGCGCTGTTTTTGGGTCTCTTGGCCTATTATGCTAGCCAGGGCTCGCATTACACGGAGATAGTGCTAATCGGCGCTGCTCTGACAGGCTCGCTGGTAACCAGCTATGCCAGGGCGAGAGCTGAGGGGCTAGGACTGAAGGATGAGGTGGGGCTCTTCACCCGTGCCGAAAGGATTATCCTTCTTGCGATCGGCCTTATCGTTGGTCATTGGTACAGCGATGCGATGACGGTAGTGCTATGGATTATTGCTGTGCTGTCTAACCTCACTGCCCTGCAACGCATCTATCATGTCTTGCGGCAGACCGGCGGAAAGTAGCTGGTCCTTTTTATCAACTTTCCACCGTAGACCTAAGATAATCTTTAAGCAGTTCATCGATGTCTCCATCGAGTACGGCGCTGGGGTTGCTGGTCTCAAATCCTGTGCGGTGGTCCTTGACCATCTTGTAGGGATGGAGCACATAGCTGCGTATCTGATTGCCCCATTCTGCGGTAATGTGTTCTCCCTTTAACCTCGTTTGCTCCTGGGATTTCTTCTCCAGCTCGAGTTCCAGCAGGCGCGAACGAAGGACTCGCATCGCCGTTTCCTTATTTCGAAGCTGTGAGCGTTCGTTTTGGCAAGTTACTACCAGTCCAGTGGGGAGGTGTGTCAGTCGAACGGCGCTGCTCGTTTTTTGCATATGTTGGCCCCCAGGCCCGCTGGAGCGAAAGACATCTACCCTGATGTCATCCGGCTCTATATCGACATCCACATTGCTCTCCACAACAGGCATAACCTCTACTAGTGCAAATGAGGTGTGGCGGCTGTGGGAAGCGTCGAAAGGTGAAATACGCACCAATCGGTGCACCCCCCGCTCCCCCCTCAGGTATCCGTAAGCGTAGTCTCCCTTAACCTCTATGAGAACGCTTTTAATTCCTGCCTCCTCACCGGGGGAGAGCTCGATAACTTCAGTCTGGTAACCACGCTTTTCCGCCCATCGCAGGTACATTCTCATCAGCATCTGCGCCCAATCTTGTGACTCGGTACCTCCGGCGCCAGCGTGTACCGCTAGCAGGGCCCCTCTGCGGTCATACTCGCCGCCCAGTTGCAGTTCGAATTCCAGCTCTTCGAGACTGCGTTCGATTTTCTCAATTTCGGCCGGAATCTCCTCTTCCAGGGAGCGGTCACCCTCGGTAACTGACAAATCCACCAGCGTTGTGAGATCCGCAACACTTTTTTCCAGATTGCGCCACGTGGCTACAACTTCTTTCAATTGGGAGATGTAGCGCATTGTCTCCTGCGCCTTTTTCTGGTCTTGCCAGAAATCGGCTTTAGCGGTTTCCTGCTCAAGCAGGCCGATCTGTTTTTCTTTACCGGCTACGTCAAAGACGCTCCAGTATGTTCGAGATGCGCCCTTTTAATTCCTCCAATTTTAGCTTTTGCTCTTCCATTTTATCCCTTCTTCCGATTCTGTTTGTCTATATCCCAAGCCTCATTTGAGCTTGTGCCTCCGCTGCTCTCTCAACTTCGAGATGTCCGCTGGCAGCTATATGCGCCAGCCTTGTTGGTTCCGGCAGCCGCTGCCCTTTGCAGCATCGAAGCACCCAGGATATAGCAGCTTCCAGGTCTACTTTGTGGCCAATCGATATATACAAAGGAGCCACACCTGCCTTGGTTCGTAGTGCTGCCCCTATCACTTCATGATTATCTGTTATTTTAGCATAAGAGCCTGGGTCCAGTAGCACCATGCCATGCTCGCCACAGAGCCGCGATTTGGCGCAGCCTATGGTCGGTCTATCCCAGAGCAAACCCAGGTGTGAGGCTAGCCCTAGTCTCCTGGGGTGAGCGATTCCCTGGCCATCCACAAGAATCAGGTCGGGGGTGGCTTCCAGCTCCTCGCAGGCAGCTATAATTAGAGGTGATTCCCTGAATGAGAGAAGTCCGGGCACGTAGGGAAACGTGACTTCTTTCGTTATCACCTTTTTCTCCACGAGCATAAGCTCTGGATAGCTGAGGACAACAACTGCTGCTCGGGCCAGTCCTGCAGCATTGGGTGCCGAAATGTCCACGCCGGCTACCAGGCTGACAGCCTTGACCTCATTCCTTCTGGAAACCTTCACTGCCAGCTCGCGTTGCACTCTTTTAGCCTGGTCAGGTGTCATCTGCCAACTATGTAAATGTTGTGCTTTCACCAATTGTCCCCAATTGAAAATTCAGGGAAAAAGATAACGAGATGAAGCACGCAGAAGCCGTGATTACTCTGCTCTCCCATTGTAACCTTCGGCTGGGAAGATGGCAATCACCTCAGTCGAAGAACTGGCGCACTTCATCGAACCCCTTGGGAAGTAGAGGCAGCGCCATGTTGAAGTGAGCCACGAAAAAGGAGGCAAGGCTGGAGCCTTGGATACTTCCTTCAATGCCTGCAAAGTTATATTTGGTGATTATAGTGAGAATAGCGCCGCAGACCAACCCGCCGATCACAAAGCCAAAAACCGCTCCTCCCAGCTTGTCGATCCAGCCCAGGAGCAACAGCTTGAGGAATTTACTAACCAGCAGAGCTATTATCAGCGATACTATCACAACCAAGAAGAGTATGATGGCGAAGCCAACAATCTTAGCCTGGCTGGGGCTGTGGGACCAATGGGATAGCCAATTTGCTACAGACCCATAGAAGTGTCCTGCGAGGACTATACCTAGTATGATTCCCAAAAGGGGGATGACGGTCTTTACTAATCCCCTGCTTAAGCCTGTGATTGTAGTGAAGGCTAGAAAGATTATGATAACTATGTCAAGCCAATTCATGCTCGCCCCCTGTCCCTAATTCAACTTTGGTCTCATTTTAACATATCAAAGGGTTTATGCAACTCGTGCTGCTTCGCTTTGCCTTAGCTAAAAAGCTGACGCACGGTATCAAATTCTTTGGGGAGGATGTGGAGCACGAATGGGAAGTTATTTAAGAGAAATGAAGAAAGACTGGAGTTGCGTATCGTTGCTTCTGTGCTTGCGTAGTAGAAGTTAGCGACTATGGTGAGAAGGGCACCGGCGAGCACGCCGCCGATTGCCAAACCTAAGATTGTTCCTCCCACGCCATTGAATTGGTTCACCAATGAGGCATAAGGAGGCTTCTCTATCAGGGATGCCAATGAAAGCAGCAGTTTAGTAGTGACGGCTGCACCCGGGATAAATATGATGATGAAGGCAACCATTGCCGCTTGGCTGGAGCTATGAAACCAGGTGGATAGCCAACCCGCAACAGACCCATTGAAGAATCCAGCCAAGGCTATGCCAATCAGGATTCCCATAAGTGGGATAACGCTATTTGTCATCTCGGCTTTGCCCTTGAGCAGGAGGTCTAACAATTTGCGCAGCAACAAAAAGAATAGCATTGCTGCCACTATTACGATGATGAAAATAATGACGAAGGCGACTATTTGGGCCTGATTTGGGCTTCTCATCCAGGAGCTTGAATGGTTTGCAGCGGAGGGGTAGTAGTGTCCTGCCACGAAGACAGCCAGAACGATTACGGCCAAAGGGAAAAAGGTTCTTATCAGCCCCATTCGGGAACCGATGAACGCAAAGATACCCAAGAAGACGATGATAACTCCATCCAGCCAGTTCATGGTTGTCTTATCTTAACACAATGATGATGCTATGCCAATCGCTGTGAATGATATTATTAGCGGTAGCTCCTTCAAAATGCGGTAGAGTTAGGGCGAACGCCCCTACTGGTTTTTTCTTGACACTCGATTGGTACTTATGTTATCTTGATAGATGGTGTTTAACAGGGCTTTACTCTAGATTCTGGAGGTAAAGCCATTTTCATGCTTAGTAAGGAGGGAAGAAGGTGCATTCGATTGTCTGCGTTAAAGAAATCCCCGATCCCGAAACCCCTGCTTCGGCTTTCGCTATTGACCCTGTAGCAAAGCGAGCAATTCCCGCTAAAGACAAACCCCCCGTTATCAGTCCCTTCGATGAGCAGGCTGTAGAAGCTGCTCTTCGTCTGAAGGATGCCAAGGGCGGCAAAGTGACTGTCATCAGCATGGGAGCCCCTACGGCCGAGAAGATATTGAAGCATACCTTGGCTATGGGAGCTGACGAAGCGTTTTTGCTCAATGACCCTGCGTTTGAGGATTCCGACAGCTTTTCTACCGCCTATGTCCTGGCTTTAGCGATAAAGAAGATAGGACAATTTGACTTCATCTTCTGTGGCAGGCAAGCCGGTGACTTCGATATGGGGCAGGTTGGCTCCGGTATTGCGGAGCTTCTGGGGATACCCAGTGTCACCTTAGCCAAGAAGATCGAGTCCCAGGATAGTAAGGCCAGGGTGGAGAGGGCATTCCCTGATGGCTATGAAGTAGTGGAAGTTTCAGTGCCTGCGCTGATAACAGTCAGCAACGAGCTTGGTGAGCCCAGATATGCTCCTCTGAAGGGGATTATGGCTGCAGCCAAGAAGAAGGTCCCGGTTTGGAACGCTAAGGAAATCAACGCCGAGGCCTCCAAGATCGGCGGCGCCGGGCGACATACCAGTATGTTGAAGCTCTTCATACCGGTCCGTGAGTCAAAGTGCGAGATTGTTGCCGGCGAAAACGAAGAGGATACGGCAAACAAGCTGGCTCTCAAGCTAAGGGAAGTCAAACTAATATAGGACAGTTCCTCATGATGATAAGGAGGTAAATCGTATGGCTGACAATAAAGGCGTGATGATAGTCGGTGAGTGCGTGGACTGTGCTCCGGTTGCTATAACCCACGAACTCCTGGGAGTTGGTAGAAAACTCGCTGACAGCCTTGGTGAGCCGTTATCGGCAGTGCTGCTCGCGGACAAGGTCGGTGATGCAGCTAAAGACGCTATAGCCTTCGGGGCGGACAAGGTCTACGTTGTTGAAAGCCCTCTGCTCAAAGATTATGTAACTGATTCTTATGTGGACGCGTTAGAAAAGCTTTGTCATGAGGTTAAGCCAAATGTCCTGCTGGTAGGTCAGACTCCTATGGGACGCGACCTGGCGCCGAGGCTGGCATTCAGGTTGAGCACCGGAGTCACACTGGACTGTCTTGACCTGAAGATTGACCCGCAGTCTAAATTGATGGTGCAGACGAAGCCAGTGTATGGCGGCAACGCTTTAGCTGAGATAGTGTGCGAGAAGACTCGACCTCAGATGGCGACCGTGAGACCCAAAACTATGGAGCCCCTGGCGCGTAACGATTCCCGCAAAGGCGAGATTATTCACTTCGATGCCAAACTCGATGCTTCGAAGATAAGAGCCAAGTTTGTGGAGAGGGTGAAGGAGAAAGTGGAGGGCGTGAAGCTCGAAGACGCCAATGTGGTCGTCTGCGGTGGCAGGGGAATAGGCGGGCCTGAGAACTTCGCAATGCTCAAAGAGCTGGCCAAGTTATTGGGTGCGGCTCTGGGTGCAAGCCGACCACCTTGTGATAACGGATGGGTGCCGGCCACTCTCCAAATTGGGCTCACAGGCAAGATTGTCTCTCCTACCCTGTATATCGCTGTAGCTGTATCAGGGGCGAGCCAACACCTGTCTGGCTGCTCGGGTGCCAAGAATATCATCGCCGTAAACAAGGACCCTGAGGCTAATATCTTCAAGGTGGCCCGCTACGGTGTGGTTGGTGACTATAAGAAGATTATGCCTCCGTTCACAAACAAGGTCAAAGAGCTGCTTAAGGGCTAAGTCTAAATAGGGCTTCTAATCAGTAGGGGCGTTCACTTGAACGCCCCTACTGATTATCAATGACATGCTTCTCCCAAGTGGAGGGAGGGTACCTTAAGGTATATTGCCAAAGCCAGCCTAAATCTTCTCCGGCAGGGAGAGGCTAGTGTGGTTTTGGTCTTGGTTTCAATCCATCAAAATCTTCAGACCCTCTTTTCCGGATCAATCTCCATCCTTGATTGACGCATCTGCGTGTAAAAGCAAGAATATCACCTTTCTCAACATCCTCATCGTAGTAATCATCATGTTCGTCAACTGGATATGGGGTAATTTCTAGAGGACCTCTGTTTGGTGCTGTAATCGCCCTTACCTTGACCCGTGTACTTGCATATTCGTCCAGAAATGTATCAACAATAAAGTTGGCTAATCTTCTTATTTCCTCCTCCCTATTTTCTATCTGGTAGTTCTGAAATATCCACTCTGCCAAATCGTTCCTAAGGTCACTCTTGATATACAGGACTTTTTCAAGGTTGTCTCTGATTGACCAATGGTATTCTTTTCTCATTTCCCACCAATTGTTCTTTATTGGCTCACCATAAATATTATCATTCACAGCCCTATCATAAGCTAAGATTTTCGCATCCCCAGTATAGCGATGATGCCCAGCCCGACGCCGGCGATGATGGCACCCCACCAGCCTATCACTGTTAAGGTGGTGACTATCGCCCCAGCAATGAGCACCCCGATGGCGATGGCAATAAAAGCGCGCCAGAAGGGCAGCCCCAGCAGAAAGGCGAGGATTGCGCCTGTCCAGGCGCCGGTTAGGGGAAAGGGTATTGCCACAAAAATTGTCAGCCCTATACTCTCATATCTTTCGACAAGTTTTCCTCTTCTTTTCGACCGCTCAAATACCCAGTTGATTATCCTCTCGAATAGCTTTACTTTGCTCAAGAGCTTGACGATGGGATCGAGGAACAGCAACAGAAAGGGCACGGGTAGCAGGTTGCCCGCAAGAGCGACCACGAAGGCTACGGGCCAGGAAATATGTAATGTCTTTATGGCTAACGGGATAGCCCCGCGGAGCTCGGAGATTGGAGCTGCTGCGGTGAAGAAGACCTTAAGAAATTCTGAAACGGTCATAACGTGCTTTGGTTAGAGACTAGCTTGTGGCAGTCTAACAAGTTTGTGGTTGCACTGTCAAGTCAAACAGAAGCCTCGCTATTGACATTAAAGCGCTCAGAGTATATCCTTGCCAGACAAAAAGGAGGGAGGTGGAAGGGAATGCCTAGTATGAGAGCTTTCTTTACCAATATGTCAGCCCCAATGCCGCTTCGCAGAAAGCTGTATCTCGCGTTCCGCAACAACTTTATCAAGATACGGAAAAGACAGAGCTGTTGCGGTCACTACGGTGAGCCAGGCTGCTGACAGGAGGCGCCGGTGTCTCCTGGTCAAGGAGAAATGGGAGAGAAAAAGGCTGGTTAATAACTAGTTGGGGTTGTAGTTGCTGGGGGTTTAGGTTACAACTGCCAGAAGCTGCGCAGCTCCTGGAAATCTATCATGCCACTTTCGGAAATGTTCTCGACCTCGATCCCAGCTTCCACGGCTGCGGCCACGGGGTTGAGCCCGCCGAGCAGCACCATGCCAACGCGGTTCGGGCCCACGGCGATCTGACAAACAGGCTCGCTAATGTTGCCCAGGACATAGACTCCGCCGATGCCGGCATCTTTAAGAGCTTTGACGCAATTCTCTACAATTGACCTGGATTGTGCTGGTATCTCACGAAAATTGGCTAGTATCCTGCCATTGCCGGTTTTCGCTGTCTCTCTGACACTTGTCATCCTGGCGCGGATATATTGTTCCGAGGGGTCTATTGATGTGCCCCCGTAGTTGATTATAGCTGTGAAACGTCTCGGATTGGTATCTCTGACCTCGAGCACTCCGCCGAATCTGGACTCTATGGGGACGCCGGCCTTGAGTGTGACCCCGTTTATGGTTACGCTGCACACGGTGGCAAAGCCTACTTTGCCGCTTGGTACTACAACATCTCCCAGTTTCTCACCATCTGAGGCTACTGCTACGAGTGAACTCACGCATAACCCAGCCTTAAATGCATCCCCCATGGGTGTCAGGGCTTTTTTGAACTGGTCTTTGTCGAAAAGCGAGGTATTGATAGGAACTAGGCCAATCCGCTTGACGGCGTCGAACGTAGTACGGAAAGCCAGCAGTTCGAGTTTCTCCTGTATGAAACCGATTTGGTCGGGCGCCAGTGCCATTCGCAGTTCTTCCACTCCCTTAGGGGTGATCATCCTGCCATCGCGCCCCATAGGCAGTGTGTAACCCCTTTCGTCTGTTATTTTCAGGTGGTATCTGACTGCTCTCTCACTCAAGAAGATGCCATAACGCTCCAGATCCCTAGCTATTGTGATGGAGCCAAGGGCTTCAGAGGACTCGCTCAACACCCTGAGAATAGCTATTATCTTCTTCTCTGCCTCAGAACTGGCGCTTTGAAGCATGTCGACCTCTTTTAGCGTTCCATAATCAACGATTCTTATTATATCATCACTTAGTAGAAGCTAAAAGGGCATGAAGTCAGAAGCTTGTTCTAGCAGCCCTTGAATCTGTTTGTGATGGGCAGCCTTCTGTCCTTACCGAACGCCCGTGATGTTATCTTGACCCCAGGTGGCACCTGGCGGCGTTTGTACTCACTCGAGTCAACCAATCGAGCAGCCCGTTTGACCACTTCTTCATCTATTCCCATAGCGATGATTTGCTCGATGCTTTTATCCTCTTCAACATAGGCTGTTAAAACAGGGTCGAGCAGTTCATAAGGTGGCAAAGAGTCGGTATCTTTTTGATCAGGCCGCAGCTCCGCAGAGGGCGGCTTTTCAAGTACGGCATTTGGTATAAGGTCGTGCTCTGCCAGCGAGTTTCGATATCTGGCGAGTTTGTAGACCATGGTTTTGGGCACGTCTTTTATCACTGCGAAGCCCCCAGCCATATCGCCATATAATGTCGTGTAACCAGTAGCCATCTCGCTCTTATTGCCCGTGGTAAGGACAAGCCAGCCAAACTTGTTAGATAGAGCCATGAGCAGATTGCCTCTGATACGGGCTTGGATGTTCTCCTCGGTAACATCCGGCTTAACTCTCCGGAACGGCTCTGCCAGTGCTTCCAGATAAGCCTTAAAAACTTTTTCAATAGAAATAGTCAGGAACCTGATACCCAGGTTACGAGACAATAGTTCGGCATCTGACAAGCTGCCGGGAGAAGAGTGCCTCGAAGGCATTGCTACTCCTATCACATTTGAAGCTCCCAGCGCATCTACTGCAATGGTTGCTACTATGCTAGAGTCTATGCCTCCGGAAAGGCCTATTACTACTTTCTTTATGCCGTTCTTAAGGATGTAGTCGCGCGTGCCCAGCACCAGCGCGTCGTAAATTTCTCCGGGAAGACCGCGCACCTCGATGTGCCTCTGAGACAGCGGCGGTTTAGGAACATTGGTTGGAGCTTCAGATACTGCTATCCTTGGGGTGTGCCATTTCTGCTCTGCCAGCAGCGTTTCCTTTTTCCAGCGGGGGTTGCGAAGGCGCGCTTTAGACACGGTCTCGACATCCAGGTCTGCAACTACGAGGTCCTCTTCGAACTGTTTACCACGCGCAATAAGTTTCCCCTTTTCATCCAGCACCACGCTGCCACCATCGAATACCAGCTCATCCTGTCCACCAACAAGGTTGTTATAAGCTACAATGGCAATATTGCCCGAGGCGCGGGTTGCCAGCATTTCTTCTCTGGAGTTCTGCTTGCCGACGTGGTAAGGCGAGGCGCTTATGTTGATGATGACCTCGGCTCCGGAGTAAGCTTGGACGGTAGCAGGCCCGTCTTCGTACCACATGTCTTCGCAGATATTTATCCCCACGCCGATGCCCGCTATTACATATACAGGACAATCTATGCCAGCTTGAAAGTAGCGTTTCTCATCGAAGACACCGTAGTTGGGCAGATATATTTTGTGATAGACACCGACTAGCTTTCTATCATGGATCACTGCTGCGGCGTTAAAGATGTCAGACTTGACATCGACGAAGCCAACTACTGCTGTAAGCCCAGAACAAGCATCAACCACCCTATCCAGAGAACGGATATTTTCCTGGATGAACTTGGGCTTGAGAAGTAGGTCCTCCGGCGGGTAGCCGCAGATGGCAAGCTCGGGAAATGTGAGGAGGTCAACACTGAGAGCACTGCCGTCGGCGATAGCCTTCAAGACCTTCTTGGTATTACCCTTGAAGTCGCCGACGGTAGCGTTGATTTGAGCCATGCCGAGGCGCAGCTGCCGCATACCGATGCCTCCCACTTAAGAGGGAAGTAGCTCGCAGCCTACAGTATGGGAAGGTATTTCGTTATCTCGTAGTTGGTCACCTGCTTCCGGTACTGATCCCACTCAATTTTCTTGTTCTTGATGAAGGCCTCGAAAACGTGGTCGCCCAAGGCCTTGCGCACCAACTCGCTCTTCTCAGTGAGTTGTACAGCCTCATCAAGGCTACCGGGCAAGGTGCCAATCCCTCTTTTCTTTCTCTCCTCGTCGCTCATCTCGTAGACGTTTTCTTCCACCGGCTCGGGCGGCTGGCACTCCTTCACAATACCTTCCAGCCCAGCGGCAAGCATTACAGCGAAGGTGAGATAGGGATTGCAGGCCGGGTCGGGAGATCTGAATTCCATCCGGGTTGCATTCTCTTTGCCGGGCTGATACTCCGGAACCCTGATCAGGTCGGAGCGGTTGCGCCTTGCCCAGGAAAGATAGACCGGCGCTTCATAGCCGGGGACCAGCCGCTTGTATGAATTGACCCACTGGCTGGTGACCGCCGTGATCTCAGGAGCGTGTTTCAGCAATCCCCCGATATAAAATCTTGCCAACTTGGAAAGATGGTAAGGGTCTTTGGCATCGAAGAAGGCGTTCTTGCCATCTTTGAACAGCGATTGATGCACATGCATGCCGCTGCCGTTAATGCCGAACACGGGTTTGGGCATGAAGGTGGCGTAGACTCCATGCTGTAAAGCTATTTGTTTTACGACTAAACGGTAGGTCATCACACTATCGGCCATGGTCAGGGCGTCGGTATACCTCATATCTATCTCGTGCTGGCTGGTGGCAACCTCGTGGTGAGAATACTCGACGCCGATGCCCATCTCCTCGAGAGTGAGGACGGTATCTCTGCGCAGGTCTGTGGCTACGTCCAGAGGCACCATATCGAAGTACCCACCCTGGTCTAGAGGCTCGGTTGTCGGCTCAGTAGTAGCCTTCCCGTTGGCGTCTTTTTTAAATGCGAAGTAGAAATACTCAAGTTCGGGGCCGACGTAATAAGTGTAACCCAGCTCCGCCGCCCGCTTTAGGTTCCTTTTCAGCACATACCGGGGGTCTCCCTCAAATGGCTGCCCACCGGGCTTCAGGATGTCGCAGAACATGCGTGCCTCAGCGTGGTGCTCCTTCGGCCTCCACGGGAGCAACTGCCAGGTATCGGTGTCGGGTATTGCCACCATGTCACTTTCGTCGATCCGGGCGAATCCCTCTATGGACGAGCCGTCAAATCCCATGCCCTGCTCCAGCGCGCCCTCCAGCTCTTCCACAGTTATGGCAAAGCTCTTCAGCATTCCCAGGATGTCTGTAAACCACAGTTTGATAAACTTCACATCGTGCTCTTTTGCCATCTTAAGCACATATTCCTTGCTCTCCTTTTTGCTCTTGGCTGCCATTTGTAACCTCCTTATTAGTTATCTCCTAAATTTCTATAATGATGTATATTATATACTATTCATATGGCGTTTTCGCCCTCGTCTCCTGTTCTCACACGAACTGCGTTCTCTACAGGCAAGATGAATATCTTTCCATCTCCCCTTTCACCCGTCCTGGCTTTTCTGACGATGGCATTAAGCGTCTTGCTCACGTCTTCGTCGAGTACCACAGCTTCGATTTTTACCTTGGGCAGGAACTCTACCCTGTATTCACCAGCTCGCCATTGCAGAGAGATGCCCCCCTGGCGGCCCCGGCCACTCACCTCAGTCACGGTAATACCAAATACGCCGATCTCAGCCAAGGCCGACCTGACCTGTTCCAGCTTCTCTGGCCTGATGATTGCCTCTATTTTTTTCATGGTGATAGGCCTCCGTAGGCTCTCTCTCCATGCTGTGAAATATCCAGGCCTACCACCTCCTCTTCTTCTTTGACCCGCAGCCCTATGGTAACGTCAACCAGCTTGCCCAAAATCCAGGTAACCACGAAGGCGAAGGCCCCCACTGCCGCGATGCCAGCAAGCTGCTTTGCGATAAGCATAGGGTTGCCATGAATTGCTCCGTTAGCGCCAGCTGCGTTAACTGCAACGCTGGCAAAGATGCCGACTGCAAAAGTGCCCCATATGCCTCCCATACCGTGTACTGCCCATACATCAAGTGACTCGTCGATATTTCCCTTTGCCCTGAGAACCATGCAATAGTAGCAAATCAGCGCAGCTACTATGCCTATAGGTATCCCCGCAAGCGGCGGTATGAATCCTGCGCCAGGAGTGACCGCGGCTAGTCCTGCTACAGCCCCTGTAGCTATGCCGAGTACAGAGGGGCGGCGGTAAATCCAGCCCAGAATCATCCAGGTAATGGCGGCTGCCGCTGCTGCGGTATTGGTAGCCACAAAGGCGCTGGAGGCTAACCCACCGGAAGCGAGAGCACTTCCTGCATTGAAGCCAAACCAGCCGAACCAGAGCAAAGCCGCACCTATCATCACCATAGGTATGTTGCTGGGCTCCATCGGTTCACCCTCTTTATAGCCCTTGCGGGGGCGCAGCAGCAAAGCCAGGGCTAATGCCGACATGCCCGCGTTCACGTGGACTACCGAACCACCGGCGAAGTCAAGGAAGCCCAGCTTGGCCAGCCAGCCTCCGTGTCCCCACACCCAGTGCGCCACCGGACAGTAGACCAAAGTAAACCACAGTATCGCCAAAACAAGAAAGGCGCTGAACTTTGTTCGTTCTACTATGCCGCCCGTCCAAAGGGCTACAGTGATTACGGCGAACATGGCCTGGAATATCATAAATGCAAGTTGAGGCACTGTCGTGGCATACACACTGGAAGCCTCCTGCCCCACATGCCTCAGGCCAATCAAGTCCAGTTTGCCAATTATGCCGCCTGCGCTGGGCCCGAATGCTAGACTATACCCGTAGAGTACCCAGAGGATGGCGATCACCGCCAGGAGGGCGAAGCTCATCATGATGGTGGACAGGACATTCTTGCGTCTCACCATGCCGCCATAGAACAGAGCCAGGCCCGGCGTCATCAGCATCACCAAAGCTGCTGACATCAAGATCCAGGCTGTATCGCCGCTGCTTATCATTTGTCAGCCCCTCCTCTTCCACAGAGTGGGTTATTTCTAGAAAATATAATGAGGGAATATTGTTTCAGACAGATTACAGAGAGGTTAAATCTGTGTTACAGAAGGGGTATATTAGAGGGCAGCTATGCGCTTTCCTTGAACCTGTAGCCTATGTTTCTCACGGTTTCGATGAAGGTGTGTGAATGGTCCTCGAGCTTGCTCCTGAGTCTCGTGATATGGACATCGACTGTCCTGTCGCCGCCGTAGTATTCGTAGCCCCAAACTTCGTTCAGTAGGGCCTCGCGGGTGAAGACCCGTCCCTTGTTCCTCGCCAGAAATCTGAGCAACTCGTATTCTTTGAAGGTCAACTCGACTTGCCTGCCATCGACATATACTTCGTACTTGGCGAGGTCTATGGTCAGATTGCCACACTTGATAAGCTCGTGATTGGCGCCGTTCTTGGCCTTGCCCAGTATCCGCTTCGCTCTCGCTGCTATTTCGTTTGCGTCCCAAGGTTCGACCACAAAATCATCAACGGCGACTTCGGGGTCGAGCTTGAGCAGGGCCTCTCTGGATAAAAGCACGATGACGGGCAGATTGCTATCACGCTTGATGGTCTGGGCTAGGTGCATTGCTTTCTGACTGCCTGGTGAGCCATCAAAGGCCATTAGCACCAGATCCGGAGCACGCCCATTGCTTTTCTCGAAAGTCCTCTCGTTTTCGGGATTAATTGAGCAGACTAGGTCCATGTGGCCAAGCTCCAAACTGAGCTTCGCCAGCCGCTCTTTTTCATCAGTGATTAGAATGGACCTTAACAAAGTTGGTTGCCCTCCATCCGAATTATACAGATAGCTCACGGAACATTTTTAGCTTTGCATAGTCGATTACCCCGCTCATGGAGCGATTGGTTACTTCTATGCCTGCTTCCACAGCGGCTGCCACCGGGTTAAGCCCGCTCTGAAGGATGATGCCGATCTTGTTAAAGCTAACCGGTATTTCACATACTGTCTCATTGGGCTTGCCCATCATTACAATGCCTTCTATGCCTGCCTCCTTCAATTTTCTCAATACTATCTCCACCATCGGTTTGCATGGCGCTGGGAACTCGCGGAAATGAGCCAATATCTTGCCTTCTCCCAGGTTTGCTACTTCACTTACTCTGGTCATCTTGCTGGCGACAAATATCTCGGCGGGCGAAAGAGAGCAACCGGAACATTCTATCAGCTCAATGAAGCGAAGCGGGCTGTTGTTCCGAAACTGGAGCACGCCTCCGAACCTTGAATCGAGTGGAACTCCAGCTTTCAGTAAAGCCCCGTTTATCGCTACATTAGATACAGTGGCTAGCCCCACCATGCCTGGCGGCACTGTCACCTCACCCAGCATCTCTCCTTCAGAGGCTACGGCTACAAGCTCGCTGACATAGAGCCCTGCTTTGAACGGCTCTCTCATTGTTTCAAGCGCTGTTTTAAATCCCTCCTTGGTAAACACTGACGTGTTGATAGGCACATCGCCGGTGCGTTTTTCCGAATCCAGTGAAGTCCGATAGGATAGCAGTTCGATTCTGGCAGTTATGGCTCCCACTCTATCGCGGACAAGGGCACCGCCCAGCTCTTCAATCCCTTCCTTTGTGATATTTCTGCCGTCCCTTGCTCCCACGGGGCGGGTGAGCCCCCGTTCATCCATCAGCTTGAGGTGATATCTCACAGCCCTTTCACCCAACTCGATGCCGAAGTCGCTGAGACGACGGGCAATGACCCTGCCGCCCAGGGGTTCTTGAGAGTCGCTAAGGACTTTAAGGATCGCTACTACTTTTCTCTCTATGTCTGGAGTCTCCTGGCCTATCATATTTCACCCCCGCTCAATAGGCGTAGTGCCTTCCGTAAGGTCTGAGCCACTTTGGATATAGCTTGCTGAACTTGTGCTTGAGTATTTCTCCAGCATCGTAGCCGAAATAGGAGGCGAACTCGCCGACAAGTTCCTTAAGAGTCTGGTAGTCTTTCTCTTCCAGTTCGGCAATCCCTACCTCTTTGCCCAGCTGATAGCTTTCCACGCTGCCCCTCATATAGATAACGCCGCCGTGCATTCCGGTGCCGATAAATCTGGCTTTGTGATGTTCACCCCCAGTCAGATTAAGGCCAAGCAGGACTACAACCCCGCCAGCCATGTACTCTCCGAAGAAGTCTTGGGCTGTGCCTCCTATGACCAACATTGGCTTTTTGTCATCGTATTCCTTCATGTGTATGCCCGCTCTGTAGCCTACGTCCTCGCGGACAAAAATCTTACCCCCTCTGGCTGAGAGCCCTATGATATCGCCGGCATGGCCATGGACTATTATCTCGCCATTGTTCATGGTGTTGCCGCAGCCATCCTGGGCGTTGCCGCGGACGATAATTCTGGGTCCGTCCATGAACGCACCCAGGTCGTTCCCCGGCACGCCGAATATCTCAATCTCGACCGCTTTGTTCAAGTCCGTGCCGATATATCTCTGGCCGTAAACATTGCGAAGCTCAATCTTCCGGGTCCCGTTCGAGACTGCCTCCCTCAGCTTAACGTTCAATTCACGATGGGAAAGTCCGTAGGCATCGATCTTCACTATAGAGTTAATTTCCTCGCTGTAAACTTTCTCAATCATCTCAGTTACCTGCCATTCTTACTCCCAGTATTTCCAGCTCGGTATCGGTGAGGTCGACGCCTCTCAGGTGCAGGCGATTGCCCCTCAGGCTCTCCAGAGCATTGACTCCCAGGCCGCCCAATATATCCTTGAGTTCCAGGCCCCAGCCGCGCAGCAGGTTAGCCAGCCGTCTCGCCCCGATTTCAGGATTCACCCTCTTGGTCAGAGCAAGGTCGGTAGTGCAGATACCCCAGGCGCACTTTCCGGTATGACACTGCTGGCAGATGGTACAGCCAAGAGCAACAAGTGCTGCAGTTCCGATGTAGACTGCATCAGCGCCCAGAGCGATTGCCTTAGCCACATCTCCACTGCACCTTATACCACCCGAGATTACAACAGAAGCCTGATTGCGGATGCCCTCCTGCCTCAGCCGACTATCTACCGAGGCAAGTGCAAGCTCGATGGGTATGCCTACATGGTCTCGGGTGACCTTGGGTGCAGCGCCGGTAGACCCCCGTAATCCATCTAGGACTATGATATCTGCCCCGGCTCGCACCATGCCGCTGGCGATAGCTGCTGAATTGTGTACAGCGGCAATCTTCACCGCTATCGGCTTGGCGTAGTTGGTGGCCTCTTTCAAGGCATAAATAAGCTGAGCCAAATCCTCTATCGAGTAGATATCATGATGAGGAAACGGCGAAAGGGCATCGGTGCCCCTGGGGATCATCCGGGTCATCGATACCTCAGCGCTGACCTTCTCCCCGGGCAGGTGTCCGCCGATGCCGGGCTTTGCACCCTGGCCGATCTTTATCTCAACCACGGCGGCAGCATCGAGGTACTCTTGATGGACGCCGAACCTGCCTGATGCTACCTGGACTATTGTGTTGGCTCCGTACTTATACAGCTTTGGATGAAGTCCGCCTTCTCCTGTGTTCCACAAAGTGCCTGCCTCAGCGGCTGCGCGTGCCAGAGACTCATGGACATTCAGGCTCACTGCCCCATATGACATGGCAGCGAACATTACAGGCACCTCAATCTTGACCTGAGGAGCAAGCTCAGTCTTCAGACTCAGCGTTTTCGGGTCTATCTCCACCTTATCCGGCTTCCTGCCCAGGTAAGTGGCTAGCTCCATCGGCTCACGCAGAGGGTCGATGGAAGGGTTCGTCACCTGGCTGGCATTGAGCACCAGATGGTCCCAGTAGATGCGATATCCCTTGTCGTTGCCCATGCCTGTAAGCAGGACGCCGCCGGTCTCAGCCTGCTTGATGATGTCCTCGATCGCTTCAGGGCTCCAGTTGAGATTTTGCCTGTATTCCAGAGGATTTCTCCTCACATTTAGCGCGCCTGTGGGACAGAACATGACGCAGCGGTGGCATCCGACGCATCTGCCCTCGCGGCTCTTCACCGCGTCTTCCTCAGCATCATAGTAATGCGTGTCGAAGGAGCACTGATTGACACATACCTGACACTGTATGCAGCGCTCAGTATCTCGCTCGACGATAAATCTTGCCGGTAAATACGTCTTCAACTCGTCCCCCTGCTATCTCCTGACCGGAATCCCTCTTTCAGCCAGATAGTCCTTTGCCTCGCGAATCGAATAAGTTCGATAGTGAAATATGCTGGCGGCAAGAACGGCATCAGCCTTACCGCCCATAAGCGCCTGATATAGATGCTCGAGATTACCAGCGCCCCCGCTCGCTATCACCGGCACGCTCACTGCTTCGCTTATGGCTTTGGTCAACTCCAAGTCGTATCCTGCACGGTGACCATCGGCATCCCAACTGGTGAGTAGCACCTCCCCGGCACCGAGAGCGACAGCCTTCTTAGCCCACTCCAGGGCATCTATTCCCGTCGGCTTTCTCCCACCGTGGGTGCAGACTTCCCATCTCGACGCTCTGTTGTCCTTTACTCTCTTGGCATCGATGGCTATGACTATGCACTGAGAGCCAAACTTCTGTGCTCCTTCGCTGATAATCCTGGGGTTGAGTACAGCCGCAGTGTTGATTGCTGTCTTGTCGGCTCCCGATTCCAGCATGAGCCGCATATCGCGCGTGCTGCGCAGCCCCCCGCCCACGGTGAGCGGGATGAAAACCTGCTCCGCCACTTTTTCAATTACTTCTACCATGGTTCTGCGCCCTTCCGGCGTGGCGCCTATATCCAGGAAAACCAGTTCATCGGCGTCCTGCTGGTAGTAATCAGCAGCCATCGCCACGGGGTCGCCGGCATCGCGAAGCTCGTTAAAGCTCGTGCCTTTGACCACCCTGCCGCCTGTTACATCCAGACACGGAATAATCCTCTTGGTTAACATTGCCAATCCTACCTACCTAACCCCGCTTCGCTTAAGGTGTGCCTCCACTCTCGCGCCTACCAGTGCACCTTCCTTCTTCAGTCTCCCGATAATGGGCTCGCCACCCATGGGAATCCAGGCACGGTCGAGGTCCGGACAGATCAGTCGGATAGCAGATTCCTCAGAGGAGAGGTACAGAACCTGGTCTTTCACCCCCACTGTGAGCGGACGTAGCCTTATCCTGTCAGTAAGCCCGATCATTTCACCGTGATGGGCCACAATTATGGTGAAAGGGCCGTTCATGAGCAGGCTTGCGTACACCTGACGAAGCGTGCGGTACAATTTTTGCTGCCCTTCTGGCATACGCTCTATGTCGCTCCAGAAAGGAGGCGCTAGTATCTTGGCCACTATTTCTATGGGCAGGCCGTGCCTCCGCACCAAAAGGTCTACAGCGTAGGCTATCACCTCGGTATCGGTCTGCAGGGTGCAATGGTAGCCGAAACCCTCAAGATAGCGCCTGTTTATCCCGTAGGACGAGATCTCACCGTTGTGAACCACCGTCCAGTCCAGAATGTTGAAAGGATGAGCGCCTCCCCACCAGCCCGGAGTATTGGTGGGGAATCTGCCGTGAGCTGTCCACAAGTATCCCTTGTATTGCTCCAGGCAGAAATATTCGGCTATCTCCTCAGGGTAACCCACCCCTTTGAACACTGCCATATTCTTGCCGCTGGAGAAAACGAAGGCATCCTTAATTCCGAGGTTGATCTTCATCACCATCTCTACAACATAGTCGTCATCAGACTGTTCTCGACCGTTTTGCGGCCCCATTTTGAGAAAATAGCGCCATACTAACGGCGGGTTCACAATGGCTGAAGTCGGCTGAGTGGGCACTTCCTCCGCCGCCACAATAAAGAATCGCTGCTTGAGGAAAGCCTCCACCTCTGATTTCGCTTCAGGGCTGAGATACATTATGTGAAAGGCGTAACAATCAGGGTATTGCGGATACAACCCATAGATAGCGAACCCACCGCCCAGTCCGTTGCCGCGGAAATGCATGTTGGCTATGGCTTTGATCACGCCTTTGCCTGAGAACGGCTTCCCCGTGGTATCCATCATCCCAAAGATAGAGCAGGCGTCTATCACCTTATCGTCGCAATGAAAATTGCTTACCCTGGCCAGGTCTCTCATCTTTTCAAACCTCCTATGATAGCGGTATCTTTCTCCAGTCGCTTCTGCCACAACTCCTTGGGCAAGGACACCAGCCCGAAGTTATCGCTTAACAGCATCTTCTTAAAGCTGCTTACCTTGACCCTATCTCTCATCAGGCTGAAGAGAATGCCTGCCTTCTCGATGTCGCCCACACAGACCATGCCCACCAGTTGGTCATCCCTCAAGATTACCCTCTGGTAGATGCCGTCCTTCTGCTTGCTGATACATTCATAGGCGTTGCCCTCCGGCGGGCTTGCTATGCCTGCTGAAGCGATATCCAACCCGAAGTAATTCAGCGAGTTCATCGCTGTGCCTCCGGGATATTTAGCTTTAACTCCGGCCATGTTGTAGCCTGCAACCCTGCCGCCGAGGTAGGCATTGGGCCAGATCGGGGTCAGCCGGTTCGCACCATAAACGAAATCATAGGCCTCGGCTGCATCTCCGCAGGAGTAAACGTCAGGACAGCTGGTAGCCATGTGCTTGTCCACCGATATGCCGCGGTTCACTTTAATCTCAGTGCCTCGGGCCAGCTCGATGCGCGGGAGCACTCCGATAGCGACCACCACCAGGTTGCATGGCATCTCCTCTCCGTCGTCCAGCACTACTCCTCTCACAGACTCTTTACCGGTGATCTCACCCACTGTGCGGCCGGTGATTATCCTTACGCCGGCCTTCTTTAAGGCTTCCTCTGCCATCGACGATGCATGCTCATCTAGTATGGTATTCAGGACTCTATCCTTCATTTCTACTACCGTGACTTTCACGCCACGCTTTTTCAGGGCCTCGGTTACGCTTATGCCGATAAGTCCGCCGCCGATGACCACTGCGGCGTGAGCATTGTCGATGAACTCATCGATAGCCTTGGCATCGTCAAGGGTGGTGAAGGTGAAGATGCCCCTTTTGCCGGCGCCTTCCATCTTGGGGACTATGGGCACTCCCCCGGTGGCTATCAGCAGCTTCTCCCAGGAGATATGCTCCCCGTTTTCAAGTTCAGCGGTGCGGTCGCTGAGGCCAAGACTCTTGACTTTTCCCCCCAGTATCGACGTGATATTATTCCTGCTATAGAAATCAGCCGGTCGGAACAGCATGTTCTCAAGGGTGCGCTCCCTGCTCAGATATTTCGAGATTAGCGGGCGGGAGTAGCACGGATAGAGCTCATCGGAGACAATGGTGATTTGTCCTGCTCTGTCTATCTCGCGGATTGCCTCAGCCGCACCTATGCCTCCGGCGGAGTTCCCTATAATAAGGTATCTCGTCGACAGCGGTCTTGTCTTTGCCACAGTATCTACTCCTTGACCCCGGCAGTCTTCAGGAAGTTGTCGTACATCCTCAAGCCGATGGTGCCGCTTTTCTCAGGATGAAATTGAGTTGCCACCAGGTTATCCTTAATGAGCACGCTGCAAAGGGTTACCCCGTATTCGGTCGTTCCGGCCACGACCGCGGTATCTTTCGGCTCAGCGTAATAGCTGTGCACGAAATAGAAGTTCGCTTCGTCGGGAATACCCTCGAAAATAGCATGTCGGCCCTTCTGCCTCACCTGATTCCAGCCCATGTGCGGCACTTTAAGCCCTGCAGGCAATCTTTTGACTGCACCGGGGATCACTCCCAGGCACTCGTGCAACCCCCCTTCCTCGGTCGATGACATCAACACTTGCATCCCTATGCAAACGGCGAAAATTGGCCGGTGTTTGCGTATTACCTCTTGGATAGCTTTATCCAGGCCGGAATCTTTCAGGCTCTTTATAGCATCTGGGGCAGCGCCCACGCCGGGGAAAAGCACCGCATCGGCACCGAGCACATCCTTCGGCTCTCGTGTCACTCGGGGCTGATAGCTCAGTTTGACTAGGGCATTGGTGACGCTGCGCAAATTTCCCGCCCCGTAGTCGATTACGGCGATCACTTGCCTCCACCTCCATCCACGCTCAGCACCAGTGCTTCGTTGGGACAATTTGCCACGCAGACCGGCACAGCTTGGCCGGCGCAGAGATCGCATTTCGCGATGACCTTGTTGTTCGTATCTTTGACCAGGGCTCCGCAGGGACAGGCTACTATGCAGGTCCAGCAGCCGGCGCATTTCTCAGTGTCGACGGTTACCACGCCGCTTGCAGGGTCCTTATGCATAGCGCCGGTCAGACAGGAATATACGCACCAGGGCTCGCTGCAATGGCGGCATTGAATCGAAAAGCAGACCTCCCCGTCTCTCTCCACGCGAATGCGGGGCAGAGGCTGGGGTGTCTCTTTTTTGAATGCCTTGATTATGTCCTTCGAACGCGAGTGCTCTGTCTGGCAATAGACCCGGCAGAGGCCGCATCCGATGCAGACATCCTCGTTTATCAGTATCTTTTTCACTGTCCCTATCTCCCTGGTAGTGGGTAAGCGGCTAGCGGCAACCGCTTGCCGTATGGCTAAACAATATCACCCTTTTCTTAGTTTGTCAATAGTACTAATGCCCGAAATGATAACAAAAATATGTCAAAAAATTGCCGTATCAGTAAAATAGTGGGGAATGGACGTGCCTCGTTTTTCGTAGTATAATCCCGCCACACGATTAGGCTCAGGATAAGATTAATGGAATCTTGCTCGAGTGGAGGTGGTAAAGATGGCAATCGTCCAGGTCAGCATCGTTCCTCTGGGAACTGAGACAACTTCTATCAGCAGTTATGTAGCTCGGGCTCTCAAGGTCTTGCAGAATCAGAAGTCCGTTAAATACAAGCTGACCCCCATGGGTACCGTGCTCGAAGGCGATTTGGACAAAGCGCTGAGCATGGTCAGGAAGATGCATGAGAGCGTGTTCGAGGAAGGGGTGCAAAGGGTCGTTACCATTATCAACATAGATGACCGGAGAGATAAAAAGGCTACTATGGAGAGCAAGATTAGTTCGGTAGAGGATAAACTTCGCCGGGGACAGCGGAAATAAGTTTTGTTAGTGGCTGGGATGTGCTTATGTCACTTGCTTTGAAAATAGGGTTTTTAAAACCGTTCGCCCTGAGCCTGTCGAAGGGTGACGGTCATGGTCCGTTCATGGTTCGACAAGCTCACCACGAACGGGAAAATCTTCTCTCTATTGGAGATACTGTTTTCATTCTTCGTGGTCCTTCCGGGGAAGGATGACGGATTGCTTCGAAGACAGAATAAAAATGTGGAGGACACTTTTGCAGCGTCCTCCACCCTGAATTCCTTCAGTTTTAGTGCCTCGAGCCCAACTCTTTTTCGGTGTTCACCACTGAATGAGGCTTAGTTTACGAGACTTACCTCTCAACCTCTTTTCCTCGAGCTGAACTCGAGGGTCTGCCTCGCCCCACCAACCGTATGGCGGGGCATCAACCATCCACCTGCCTTACCCCATACAATCCGTGAAGCCTCATAGTCACCTCCCGAACCCATATTCGGTAGCACCACTTTGGCTCCGTAAATCACTTATAGCACAATTAGCTTCATTTGTCAAGTTTATCCTACGGGAGTATCTAGATTAGCTCTTCTGGTACTTTGGTTTCCCGAGGTCGGGATAAATCTGTGCCCTTGCGGCAATTCTATGTAGATGGAGAGTAAACTATGCTATAATACCTCAAAAAAGGGAGGGCTATGCTCCTCTGGAATCTGGGGCTGCTGAGACAAGACCCCAAGGCTTTCTTCTTACTCATAGTCGTAGTTGCTTTCTCTTTGCTGATTGCGATAACTATTCACGAGTTCAGCCATGCACTGATGGCGTACCGGCTCGGAGATCCCACAGCGAAGAGGATGGGGAGGCTTTCTCTAAACCCGATAAAACATCTCGACCCTTTAGGAACTTTGATGTTGTTACTGGTCGGATTTGGCTGGGGCAAGCCCGTCCCTATCAATCCTAACTACTTCCGTATGAACCCCAGGAGGGGCATGGCTCTATCAGCCTTTGCTGGCCCGTTGTCTAATCTCGCCCTGGCTGCTGTTTTAGGGGTGATTATAAGGTCGGGTGCAGTAGCCTGGCATTCGCCTTATTCGTGGCCTTTTTGGCCTTTTGCCAGTTGGAATGCGGGGTGGGTTGCCGCTGATATAATTGGCTATGTTATCCTATTCAATCTTATTCTGGCGGTATTCAATCTTATACCTATTGCTCCTTTGGATGGATTCAATATCGCTGTTGGTATCTTGCCTCAGCGCCAGGCCGAAGCTATGGCAAGAACGGAGCGGTATGGCCCGCTGCTCTTACTTGTGTTAATATTCTTAGGCTATTTTGTAGGGTTCTTGTGGGATTTCTTGCTACGCGCTGTAGATTTGTTCGCTCGTCTCTTTGTCGGGCAGCCACTCTGATATTTGAGGTGCTTTGTGAAAAGGATTGCTATAATTGGGCTGGGCTTGATCGGAGGCTCGTTGGCCTTGGCGCTGAAGAAGGCAAGTGCTAAGGGGACAGAGATTGTAGGATTCAGCAGGAGCTCGAAAACTGTCGCCAGGGCAAAAGAGTGTGGCGCCATAGACCAGGCTGCCAGGAATCCAGCATCTGCTGTGGCAGGAGCGGATATGGTTGTCATTGCCACGCCGGTGATGGCAACCAAAGAGGTGCTAAAGTCCATATCAAAGCATTTATCTCCTAAGTGCGTGGTCACGGATACCGGCAGCACCAAGGCGGGGGTTATGCAGTGGGCTGGGGAGTACCTGCCCTCCAAAGTAAGCTTTATCGGCGGTCACCCTATGGCTGGCAAAGAGACCTCTGGTATCGAAGAAGCCGATGCTGACCTATTTCGGCGGTGTGTCTGGTGCCTTACGCCTTCTACGTGTGCAACTCCGCTGGCAGTGAGAAAGTTGAAAAAAACGGTGGAGTCTATTGGAGCCAGGCCTTTCTTCATCGACGCCGAGACACATGACAACCTGGTTGCCGGGGTCAGCCATCTCCCCATGCTGCTCTCGGTTGCATTCGTTACCGCTACCATGAAAAGCCGGTTGTGGCCTGAGATGGCTAAGCTTGCCGCCGGAGGCTATCGTGACTTCTCCCGCCTTGCCTCGGGGAACCCGGAGATGAACCGTGATATCTGCCTCACTAACCGTGAGAAGATTACCGATTGGTTAGACCGATATATTGAAGTGCTTAAGGGTTATCGCGACTTGGTAGCTGAGGACAGCGAGGAATTGGTTGAGATGCTTGCTCAAGCTCGCGAGGCAAGGGAGAAGTGGCTGCGGGGGGGAAATCTATGAAACAGGTCCTGAAAGCTCCCCGAACCCTTGGTGGCGAGGTCAGACCTCCTGGGGACAAATCTATCTCCCACCGCGCTGTAATTCTAAACGGTATCGCCCGGGGTGACGCCAGGGTCAGCAATTTCGCTCAGTCGGCTGACTGTCTGGCCACTGTTGCGTGTATGCGGGCTCTGGGTGTGGAGATAGAGTCATCTAAAGGCGGTTTGCTGGTCAAGGGTGCGGGAGATAGGGGTTTGCAGGAAGCCGGCGACGTGCTTTGCGCTGAGAACAGTGCCACGACCATGCGTCTCCTCGCCGGGCTGCTGGCAGCTCAACCTTTCCTCTCCGTTATCACAGGTGACCAGTCGTTACGCTCTCGCCCCATGGACCGCGTCATCCAGCCTCTCAGGCTCATGGGGGCACAGATTTGGGGGCGAAGCGGTGATTCAAGGGCTCCTCTGGTGATTAAAGGTGGGCATCTACATGGGATTCGTTATGAGCTTCCTGTAGCCAGCGCTCAGCTAAAATCAGCGCTACTGCTGGCGGCGCTCTTTGCCGAAGGTGATACTGTTATAAAAGAGCCCATTGCTTCCCGTGACCATACTGAAAGAATGCTCAAGGCAATGGGGGCTAAAATCGAGGTGAAGCGAGACGTTATCACGCTCTCTTCGAGCCGTCTGAAAGCTGTGGACATCCTTGTACCGGGCGACATAAGCTCCGCTGCCTTTTGGCTGGTGGCAGGTGTCATTCATGACCAAGCTGATATCCGATTAAAGAATATCGGCATTAATCCTACCAGGAGCGGCATAATCGATGTCCTCAATGGGATGGGAGCCAATTTAGTTGTGGAGAACGAACGGCTGGTGAGTGGCGAGCCTGTGGCAGACCTCAGGGTGCAGTCAAGTCGTCTCTCAGGAATGGAGATCGGCGGAAAGCTTATCCCCAGGGTGATCGATGAGATCCCGCTTATCGCTTTAGCTGCCTCAGTGGCTCGAGGGAAGACTGTGATAAGAGATGCCAGGGAGCTTAGGGTGAAGGAGACTGACAGGCTCAGCGCTACTGCCAAGGAGCTGTTGAAGCTGGGCGCCGATGTGGAGGAGCTGCCTGATGGCATGGTCATTCAGGGGAGAGATAAGCTGCGCGGTGCAGCCTGCGAGAGCCACGGAGACCATCGCTTGGCGATGATGCTTGGGGTAGCTGCACTGGTTGCCGAAGGGGAAACCGAGATTGACAATGCTGAGGCGGTGAATATATCATATCCCAGATTCTGGCAGGAACTGAAGCGTTTGAGCGCGGCGAAGTTGTGAATTTGATTCAGGGAGAGGACGATGAGCACGGAATTAGTTCACGTAGGTTTCGGTAATATCCTGGCGATGGATAAGGTCCTTGCCATCGTTTCCCCGGCCTCAGCGCCAATCAAACGCACTATACAAGCGGCGAAAAACAAGGGTCTTTTAATCGATTTGACCAGCGGCAGGAAGACAAAAGCAGTCATAATCATGGATAGCGGTCATATTGTGCTCATAGCTCTTAATCCGGAGACCATCGCCAGCAGGGTGGCAGCGAGCCGAGGCGGAGAGAAGCTGGATTGAAGGGGAAGCAGGTGAATAAGTGAAAGGAACAAGTGCAAATCCGCTGCTTATCGTCCTGTCCGGGCCCTCTGGGGTAGGAAAGGATGCGGTATTAGAGGGGATTAAGAAGAGAGGCTATCCCCTGCACTATGCAGTGACGGCGACAACCAGGCCCAGGCGCAAGAAAGAAGCCCATGGGGTTGACTATCATTTTGTTTCTAAGGCTGAATTTGAAAGCATGATTGAAAGGGGTGAGCTTCTGGAATGGGCTAACGTCTATGGCAATCTCTACGGCGTGCCCAAGAGCGAGTTGCAGCAAGCTATGGATGAGGGAAAGGATGTGATTGTTAAGGTGGATGTCCAGGGGGCAGCTAGTATTAAAAAGGCTGTGCCACAGGCTGTGTTCATTTTCTTAGCGCCGCCCTCGATGGAGGATTTGAACAAAAGACTTAAACAGCGTAAGACTGAATCCAGCATTGATTTGGGGGTAAGGATAAAGGCTGCTGAAAAAGAGATGGACAGCCTTTCTATGTTTGATTACGTAGTGGTCAATCACAAAGATGGGATTGGGCAGGCTATTTCTCAAATCGAGTCCATCATTACCGCCGAAAAATGTAGGGTGAAACCGAGAACAATCGAGTTCAAGAGCGATTCCAGAGCGGCAAAATGAATGAACAGTCAGGATGGTGATAGGTCTAAAGAGAGAACAATCAGGGAAATGTTTGCCAGGATCGCTCCTTGGTACGATCTCATAAATCGCTTAATGAGCTGGGGGCAGGATAATCGGTGGCGCCGGATTGCAGTGAGTCTTGCTTATCCGGGGAGAGGGCGGGTGCTTGATGTGGCTACGGGAAGTGGAGATATGGCTCTGGAGCTTGCCAGGTATACTGGTTCCGTGGTAGGGCTGGACTTGTGCCCGGAAATGCTCAGCCGGGGTCGGACAAAGACGGAGAAGAAGGGACTGAAGAGCAGCATCAACTTCATTATGGGTGATGCCCTGGCTTTGCCCTTTAGCGATAATAGCTTCGACTGTGCTCTGAACGGATTCGCCTTGCGTAACGTGGCTGATATCAATCTTTTCCTCGCAGAGTTGCGTCGGGTGGTCAAACCAGGAGGCCGGGTTGTCTGTTTAGAGCTGGTAAGGCCGGCGTCTGGCATGAGTGGCGCTTTCTATCGATTTTACCTTAATAGAATAGTGCCTGTTTTGGGTCGCTGGTTAAGCGGGGATAGCAAAGCTTACCGGTATTTCCCTGACTCGGTTGGCAGCTTTCTCAGCATGGCCGAGTTCCAGAAAATGATGGAAGAGGTTGGGTTCCGCCAGGTTGGCTACAGGAGCCTTAACCTGGGGACGATTGCCGTACATGTCGGAGTCAAGTAGCGATAATCGTACCTCTGAGGAGAGGCTAATGCGGAGACAGATTCCAGAAGTAGTCGTCTCGCGACTGCCGACGTATCTGCGTGCACTGGCTCTTCTAAAAGCCGAGGGCGTCGAGTTTATCAGTTCCCGAGGTCTGGGAGCCAGGTTGCGCATGATGCCAGCGCAGATTCGGAAAGACCTGTCGTTTTTCGGCAAGTTCGGCAGACAAGGAAGAGGTTACAGTGTGAGCCGACTGCACCGCGAACTGCAACAGATTCTGGGACTCGACAAAACATGGCTGATGGCACTTATTGGCGTGGGTCGTTTAGGGCGGGCTATATTGGACTATAAGGGTTTTGCGCCTGAGGGTTTCAAGATAGTCGCTGCCTTTGAGAATGATCCAAATTTGATTGGCAAAAAGGCCAGTGGTGTGCTGATCGAGGATATCGCAAATCTCGAGACCTCGCTTAAGGACAAGCAGGTTGATATAGCCATCGTTGCAGTACCCTCGTCAGATGCTCAGACGGTTATAGATAAGCTGGTCAAAAGCGGGATTAAAGCTGTTCTCAATTATGCACCCATCTGCGTCAGGGTATCCCGAGGTGTGCGATTACAGGGGATAGACCCCGTCCTGGCACTGCAAGGCATGACTTTCTATCTGGCGAGAGGTTAGTGCGACAGCTGGGGTATGTCAAAGAGTTAACTCTTAGGTCTCCGTTTCCTGCTCTTTTCTGCCACCCTGAGCCGTATCATTGAACGGAGCAGCGCCGCCTCAGCGCGAGCATGGTCAACATGAGCAGGATACTGGGCGATCCTCTCCTCGGCGCGGCGCTTGGCTGCTTCAGCTCGGGCGATGTCTATCTCATCGGCCCGTTCGGCAACGTTAGCAAGAACTACCACTTTGTCCCCGCGCACCTCAAGGAACCCGCCGCTGACGAACATTGATTCTTCTTGATTATCTCTCCTCACCCTCAGCTCTCCTGGCTGGAGCATGGTCATCAGGGGAGCGTGGTGGGGTAGGATACCCAGTTGTCCCTCGATGCCTGGCGCTACTACAACATCGACATCCTCGGAGTAGACTACCCGCTCTGCAGTGATGATCTCAAGCCTTATCTTAAGCATTTTCCCGGCTATCCTATAGTTTTTTTGCCTGCTCCACTGCTTCGTCTATCGTGCCTACCATTAAGAATGCCTGCTCGGGCAGGGCGTCATGCTTGCCTTCCAAAATCTCTTTGAAGCCGCGTACTGTTTCTTTTATGGGGACATATTTCCCCGGCTGGCCAGTGAAGGCCTCTGCGACAAACATAGGCTGAGACAGGAAACGCTGTATCTTGCGAGCGCGGCTAACAGTGAGCTTGTCTTCCTCGCTTAGCTCCTCGATGCCAAGTATGGCTATGATGTCTTGGAGGTCTTTATAACGTTGTAGCACCCGCTGTATCCCCCGCGCCACCTGGTAATGCTCTTCGCCCACGATGCGCGGGTCCAGGATACGCGAGGTGGATGACAGGGGATCGACGGCAGGGTAGAGTCCTTGCTCGGCGATGGAGCGCTCCAGGGCGACAACAGCATCGAGATGTCCGAAGGTGGTAACGATGCCTGGGTCTGTGTAGTCGTCAGCGGGTACATAGATTGCCTGGAATGAGGTGATGGAGCCCTTCTTGGTTGAGGTAATCCTCTCCTCCAGTTCGCCCATTTCTGTGGCTAAGGTGGGTTGATAGCCTACGGCTGAGGGCATCCTACCCAGAAGGGCCGATACTTCCATACCGGCCAGGATATAACGATAGATGTTGTCGATGAAAAGGAGAACGTCCTGCCCTTCCACGTCGCGAAAATACTCAGCCATGGTCAGGCCGGTGAGCCCGATGCGCAGCCGCACGCCCGGAGGCTCATTCATTTGACCGAAGACCAGAACTGTCTTATCGATAACTCCCGAAGCCTTCATCTCGTTCCATAGGTCGTTGCCTTCCCTCGACCTCTCTCCGATGCCGGCAAAGACGGAGAAGCCGCCATGTTCGGTGGCGATGTTGCGTATAAGCTCCTGGATGACAACTGTTTTGCCGACGCCAGCGCCACCGTAGGCTCCAATCTTGCCTCCTCTGGTGAATGGAGTAATTAGGTCCATTACCTTGATGCCGGTCTCCAGTATCTCGATCTTAGTCTCTTGCTCGGTAAATGGGGGAGGAGGACGGTGGATTGACCAGCGCTCCTTGGTGTTCACGGGGCCCAGGTTATCGAGGGGCTCCCCTTGTATATTGAACAGGCGACCCAGCGTTTCACGCCCTACAGGCACTGCTATTGGGGCGCCAGTATCAATAGCTTCAGTGCCGCGCTCAATCCCATCGGTGGGCGCGAGGGCGATGCAGCGTGCCCAGTTGTTTCCTACATGCTGCTGTACTTCCAGGACGAGCTTGCCGCCATTTTGAGGGATTTCGATAGCGTTATTTAGGGTCGGCAGCTCATCTGGGGGAAACTCTATATCAACCACTGTACCGATTACTTGGGCCACTCTACCTTTTGCCATAATATTCTCCTGGTTATCTACTTATGTTGGTGTCACTATCCCACCGGCGATATCTAAGAGTTCTTTGGTAATTAATTCCTGGCGCGCCTTATTGTAGGTCAAGGTGAGGTCATCAATCATTTCATTGGCGTTATCGGTAGCGTTGCGCATGGCTACCATTCTGGCTGATTGTTCGCTGGCTATGGACTCCAATATGGCGTGGTAAACCTGCATCTCTACGTAGCGTGGCAGAAGTTCTCCCAGAACCACTGATGGTGAGGGCTCGTAGATATAATCTATGTTCTCTGCAGAGCGTATTTTGGCTGGCTCGATGGGCAATAGCTTCCACAGAACTGGTCTCTGGATGGCGGTGGTGATGAATTCGGTATAAGCCAGGTAGATTTCGTCGGTGAGCTTGTTGGCATAGTCATCGATAACCACTCGTGAGATGGGAGTGGTATCGACGAGAGAGAGCTTATCGCCGAGATGGGTGAACTCGGCACGGATATCCCGGCCGTATCTTGACATAAAGTCTCTGCCCTTGCGTCCTACGGTGATGAGGTTAACAGGTATGCTCTGCTCCAGAATAAAGGAGGCTGTCCTCCGGTTGATGTTGGCATTCAGTCCTCCGCAGAGGCCGCGGTCAGCGGTGATGTGGATTACTGTTAGGTGTTTCACTTCTCTATGCTGAAGGAGAGGGTGACTGTCACCATCCGTTCTGGGTTGGGCAGCAAGGTTAGCCAGTACCTCGCGCATCTTCTCTGAATAGGGCCGTGCTGCAAGCACGCGAAGCTGTGCTTGCCTCATTTTGGAGGCGGCTATCATCTCCATGGCCTTGGTGATTTTGGCCGTGCTGCGAATGGAACGGATACGGCGACGAATAATGCGAATCGGAATCATTTTTCAATCTTCCAAATTTAATAGGACACAGTCGGCAGGAACTGGGTGATAGCGTTCTTCAGTGCCTCCTCGGTTTTATCACTCAGCGCCTTCTCCGAAGCGATAGCTTTGCCTACATCAGGGTGATTGCTCTCCATGAAGCGGAGGAAGGCTTCCTCCAGCGAGCTTATTTTATCTACGGGGACATCATCAAGATATCCGTTGGTTACAGCGTAAAGTATCATGACCTGTTTCTCAAGTGGCATGGGCACATATTGCAGCTGCTTCAGCACCTCAGTTATTCTTTGACCGCGGTCGAGTTGGGCTCTGGTCGTTTTGTCTAGGTCAGCAGTGCCGAACTGGGCAAAAGTTGCCATCTCCCGGTACTGGGCGAGGTCAATGCGCAGCCTGCCTGCCACCTTTTTCATGGCCTTGGTCTGTGCGGAACCTCCAACACGTGATACTGAGAGCCCGACGTTCATAGCAGGCCTGATCCCTGCATTGAACAGGTCAGTTTCCAGGTATATCTGTCCATCGGTGATGGAGATGACATTAGTTGGGATGTAGGCTGAGAAGTCGGCAGCCTGTGTCTCAATGATAGGTAGAGCGGTCAGAGAGCCGCCTCCGTGTTCCTTGTCATATTTTGCTGCTCTCTCAAGAAGCCGTGAATGGAGGTAAAACACATCTCCCGGATATGCTTCCCTGCCTGCAGGCCGACGCAGGAGCAGCGATATCTGTCTGTATGCCCAGGCGTGCTTAGAAAGGTCGTCGTAGATAATCAGGGCATCGCGCCCTTGCTCCATAAAGTACTCGCCCATGGCGCAGCCGGCATAGGGCGCCAGATACTGCAGGGCTGCGGGGTCGGAGGCGCTCGCCGAAACCACGATGGTGTGAGCCATAGCGCTGTAGTTCTCGAGAATTGCTACTGTCTGCGCAACCTTAGAGGATTTCTGACCGATGGCGACGTATATGCAGACGAGGTCGCCGCCTTTCTGGTTGATGATTGTGTCTATAGCGATAGCAGTTTTACCAGTAGAGCGGTCGCCGATGATTAGCTCTCGCTGTCCTCTGCCGATGGGGATAATGCTGTCAATTGCCTTGATGCCTGTTTGCACCGGGGTGTTCACCGAAGTGCGGGTAACGACATTGGGGGCAATTCGTTCCACTGGTAAGGTTTTGCTGTAACTGACAGGCCCCTTGCCATCGAGGGGCTGTCCCAGTGCGTTCACCACCCTCCCGATAAGCGCTTCACCTACCGGTACTTCTACTATTCTACCGGTGGATTTAGCTTCGTCACCTTCTTTGATTTCGGAGTAGTCTCCCAGGATGATTGCGCCGATGCTGTCTTCCTCAAGGTTTAGCGCCAGCCCTATTATGCCGTTGGGAAACTCGAGCAATTCGTTATATTTAGCTCCTGCAAGCCCGTGAATTCGAGCGATGCCATCGCCAACCTCGACTACGGTACCTACATTAACTGCGGCAACCGTAGTCCCGAATTGTTCTATCTGCTGCCTGATAACTGAAGCTATATCTTGAGCTCGAGCCATCTGTACAACTCCTTCTACCTTGTTTTAACGAGTTCTTCGTCTCCTTAGCGTGCCCGAATCAGACCTGGTATCAATGATGTAATTATATTGGTGCCCGGATTAGTCTCCTCTTCAGAGCCTCCAGTTTTGCCTTGGTGCTGCCGTCTATGAGTTCGTCTCCGACCCGGGCCACAAAACCGCCGATGATAGCAGGGTCAACCTCAGTGGTGAGCACTATCTTCTTTCCTGTTATCGCTGCCAGTCGCTCTGACAGCTTTTCCTTACTTTCCTCATCAATAGGTATGGCAGTAATTACCTTAGCATGTTCCAAACCCATATGTGCATCTGCCATATGTTCATATTCCGACACTATCTGTTCCAGTATGCTTAGCCTTTGTCTCGCCACCAGAAGATAAACGAAGTTCAAGGCAAGCTGGCTAATATCGGGCAGTACCTTGTTGACCAAATTCTCCTTATCTCCGAGGTGGATTTTGGGGTCTTCCAATATTGCCCGGAGTTGAGGGTCAACTAGGGTGTCAGCGATAGTCCTCAGTTCTGAGCGCCACTTCTCCACCTCGTCCTTCTCCTGCGCAATCTGAAACACCGCCTGCGCATGTCGTTTAGCAGAAGCGATTCTAGCCATCAATTACTCTCTCTTCAGCTCGGTGCTTTCTTCCAGGGTCTCCTGGATAAGCTGCCGGTGGGTTTCTCTATCCAGGGCCTTATTAATCACCTTCTCCGCAGCCTCGATTGCTATCTCAACGAATTCCTCTCGCAGCTTAGCGATGGTCTCTTCGCGTTCCGTTTTAGTTTCTTTGCGCGCCCGGGTCACGATGACCTCAGCATCCTGCCTCGCCTGTTGTCGCGCTTCTTCTCTAAGTCGCTCCCCAATTTGTGCCGCCTGCGCTACCAGGTCCTGCCCTTGCTTACGTGCCTGCGCCAACTGCTCCTGAACCATCTGTTCAGTTTTCGCCACCTGTTGCTTGATGAACTCAGCTTGGTCCATGCTCTCTTTGATTTTATTGGAACGCTCCTCAAGCTTCGGTATGATGTACTTATTAAAGAGAAATGCGAGAACTATCAACAGTATGCCGAAGCTCAAGAACTGAGCGAGCAGGCCGTGCCAGTTTATACCGAGTTGCTCCGTGGAACTGCAACTGCTTAGCAGTAGTGACAACACGATAAGCGCAGCGGCGAGGCTGACACGGTACCTCATTATGTAACTCCCTTTCCATATCTTTAGGAAATGGCTGCCAATCTTACGAACCATTCGCTCAATAGATAGTAGGTTGCCATCTCACATGATTGTGTTTTATCTATTATGTATCTACTTAAGCAGGGCCAGGATGATGGCAACGATCAGCGCGTAAATCGATATGGCCTCTGTGAATGCAATTGCAACCATCATATTCGTCAAGATTGCGCCTCTGGCTTCAGGGTTACGTCCCAGCGCCTGCATAGCTCCAAAACCCAGGATACCGACCCCGATACCGGGGCCTATGGCACCCAAGCCTATGGCCAGTCCCGCACCCAGTAGTCTCATCGCTTCTGGAGTCATTTTGAACCCCCCCCTTCTTAAGATTTTTGGTGTTCTGATTCGTGCGCTGCAACCGCCATGGTAGCGAATACCAGGGTTAATCCAGCAAATATGAATGCCTGGACAAAGCCTAAGAACGTCTCAAGCCCATAGAATATTGCAGGGATTATCCAGGGGATAAGAAAAGCCATCATGAGCAGTAATATCTCGCCTGCTGTCATGTTGCCGAAAAGACGGAAGGTGAAGCTGATGATACGAACAAATTCGCTGAGGAGTTCAAGAGCGCCAACGAAGACATCGATAGCACCGTATAGGAAGGCGCTCACAGCAGATTTGACCTTGCCCCTGATCAGTTGCCCCAATCCTTGAAACAGTTGCCCAAACCTGAAAAATTTCCCCAGATAATGGCGAAGGCCTAGAGAAGTGATCCCCCAATATTCCACGCTGAAGAATGAAACCAAGGCCAGCATTAGAGGAACGTTCATGTCTGTATTAGCAGCACGCAGTATTGGTACATAGATTGAAGTGCCATCTGCTTGCATTTGGTTTATTCCGATGAAGTTAAATACTGGTAGCAGAGCAAGCCACGCATTAAAAAGGACATATAAAAAGATGGCAGCTACTACAGGGAAGAATCTACGGCCGTTCTCCTTGCCTGCCACTCCCTCAACGAAATCAAGCAGTAGCTCTATAATCGTTTCTGCAAAGTTCTGCAGACCTTTGGGAACAAGCTTCATCTTGCGGGTGGCGAAATAGAAAAACCCTATCAGCACTATTATGCCGATCCAGGATGTGATGAGAGTATTTGTGATATAGATAGGCCCCAGTTTGTAAAACGGCTCACTATAATTGGCAGCGAGCTCGAGACCAGGTTGTGGAACGGGGAAAAATAACCTGCCGATGGCAATTAGTAAAATAACAACAATGCCACCGATTGCCAGCTTGCTTTTTACGCCCAACTTAGGCACTATCTGTTTCCTCTGCTTTTGTCTTGATTGTTATTCTCTATCGCCCTGAACATACGGTAGACTCCCAAAACAGCCGCTATTAGACCCAGAATAAATCCAAGGATGGTGAATATGATCTCGCTGCTGCGGCCGTCCAGTTTTTGCCCTATCCAGCGTCCTCCCAACGCACCGAGGAGAATACAAGCGGCGATGTACCACCCAATTCCTATGAACCTGATGACCTCCGCCCTTCTCTTGTCCATAACCACACAATGCAAAATTATAACACATGTTTAAGATAAGGCTCAATAGGCTGAAGCCCGATTTATTTATCAACTGTTAACCAGCTCTCTTGAGAAAAACCTCCCCAACATATTGACAAGGCAACGAAGATATGCTAAAAGTGGTGCAAAGTGGCGAAAAGTGGGGTAAATGTATGCTACTGGGTGAATATGAGCTGAGGATCGACCACAAGGGACGGCTGGCTATACCGGCTCGGTTCAGAGAGGCATTCCGAGAGGGATTGGTGCTTTCCCGGGGCTTCGATAAATGCCTCATCGTTTACACTGAGGTGGAGTGGGGGAAAGTGGCGGAAAAGCTTGTCGCTCTGCCTCTCACACAGCTTAATCCCAGGAGAATCTCCCGATTTACTTTTTCTGGCGCCTTTGATCTCGAACTCGACCGTCAAGGCAGGGTGATTATACCCCTGACTCTACGTCAATATGCTGAGCTCGACGAGGAGGCAATTGTAGTCGGTGCCTATAGCCACCTTCAGATATGGTCTAAGCAGCTCTGGGTGGCAGAGAAGAAATTTATGTCTGAGCATGCCGCTGATATTGCAGAAGCGGTGCAGTTATAATCATGATTACTTTGACCATGAGTGCCGCATACAGCCATGAGCCAGTTTTACTCGAAGAGAGCATTGAAGCGCTCCAGATTCAACGTGGTGGCAGGTATATCGATTGCACAGTCAATGGCGGAGGCCATGCTGCAGCGATTTTAGAGGAGAGCTCCCCTGGAGGACAACTTCTGGGCATAGATGCTGACCCCGAGGCAATTAAGGTGGCCAAGGAGAGATTCAAGTCCTACGGCAATAATGTAATCTTGGTTAACGAGAACTTCAGGTACCTTGAGAACATTTGCAATAGACTTGGCTTCCGGCCGGTGAACGGCATCATATTTGACCTCGGCATGTCTTCGCTCCAGCTTGAGGCGTCAGGCCGTGGCTTCAGCTTTCAACAAGACGCCCCGCTGGACATGAGGTTCAGCCCCAGGCAGTCTCTTACCGCAGCGGACATTGTCAATACCTACCCTGAGCAAGAACTGGCCGGGATTTTGGAAATATATGGCGAAGAACGCCGTGCCAGGCAAATAGTAAGGCGCATCATAGAGAGACGTCCCTTGGAAACTACCTTGGAGCTAGCCCGGGTAGTTCAGGATGCTGTGGGCGGGGGACGGGGCAGGATTCATCCAGCGACGAAGACCTTTCAGGCGTTGCGTATCGTGGTAAACGAGGAGCTAGAAAATCTACAGCTTGCGCTGGCACAGTCGCTGAATCTGCTGGGGACTGGCGGCAGATTGTTAGTCATCAGCTTTCACTCACTGGAAGACCGAACGGTGAAGGAGTTCTTCCGCCGTGAGTCGCAAGGGTGCCTTTGTCCTCCTTCAGTGCCTGTCTGTGTCTGCGGGCATAAACCCAAGCTCAAACTGGTAACCAAGAAGGCCGTCAAGCCCTCGTCAAAAGAGATTCAGGCTAACCCGAGAAGTCGCAGTGCCAGGATGAGGGTTGCTGAGCGAATTTAGCCCTTTTTATAAAGGGGGAACTATGGTTACTGAGATTACCGGGGAAAAATCAGTTGACACATCAGAAGCCAGTGTTGGAAGCTCAACCCGGATTAAGGTTATCGGGTTGGGTGGGGGCGGTTCTAACGCTGTGGATAACATGGTCGGACAGAAAATGGAGGGCGTCGAATTCATTGCGGTAAACACCGATGCTCATGCCTTGTCGCGGTCTGTGGCACCGGTACGTCTCCGCATCGGGGATAAATTGACTAGGGGACTGGGCGTAGGGGGTGACCACAAGCTGGGTATGATGGCTGCTCAGGAAAGCCGCGATGAGATAACTAAAGCTATTCGGGGTGCCGATATATTGTTCATCACTGCTGGCATGGGCGGTGGCACCGGCACCGGCGCAGCACCGGTTGTAGCCGAGATTGCCAAGGAGCTCGGTATGCTCACTGTCGCCGTAGTAACCAGACCTTTTAGCTTCGAAGGCGCTCAGCGGGCGAAGGTAGCTGAGGAAGGCATTACTATGCTCAAGGAGAAGGTGGATACCATAGTCGTTATCTGCAATGACCGCCTTCTCAGCATGTGCGATATGAATGTCTCCATCGATACGGCATTCAAGATGGTTGATGATGTCCTGCGCCAAAGCGTTCAAGGTATTCATGAAGTTGTGACGACTGTAGGCCATATAAACCTCGATTTCAATGATGTGAAAACTATCATGAGGGGGGCTGGTCTCGGCTGGATAGCGGTTGGGCGCGGAGGTGGGCCGACACGGACCGCGGATGCTGCCAGGGCAGTTATCGCTGCTCCTGTATTCGATTTCTCCATAGATAAAGCGAAAAGGATACTGTATAACATCATCGGCAATGACCTTACCCTAGCTGAGATAAATGAGGCAGCCAATATTATCAAACGTGTGGCGGACCCTGAAGCACAGATAATCTTTGGTTTCGGTGCAGACCCTTTGATGGATCGCATGGTGAAGATCACCCTGATAGCTACCGACTTCTCCGAGAAAAGGAAAAAGCCGGCAGTGAGTCAGGATGAGACACTTGAGCTGGCGATGGTCGGTGACCGTCAGCCCTTTCTGCACCGGATCAGGTAAGTAGCGACCCTTTTTGAATTCCTGCGGAGGCAGGAACAGCGTAAGGTCGCAGGAGTGGCCGCTCCTGCGACCTTCTGGTGTCTATTAGAATCAGCCAGCATCGCAGCGCATCAGGTCGTCGTAGCTCTCTCGGCGGCGAATGAGACGAGCCTTGCCGTCCTTAACCAGAATGATGGCTGGCTTCAGCGAGGCATTGTAGTTAGAAGCTATGGATAGACAGTAAGCGCCGGATACTGGAATCGCTATTATGTCGCCGGGGACAACCCTTGGTATCACTGCGTCCTTGACCAGAACATCGCCTGATTCGCAGAACTTGCCTACGATGTTAACTCTCTCAAGCACTTTCTGGTTAACCTTGTTGGCGACCATCGCTTCATATCTCGAGCCATATAGGGCTGGCCGAATGTTATCTGCCATCCCGCCATCAACGGCTACGTACTTGCGCACCCCGGGTATATCTTTGATCGCGCCCACCTGGTAAATGGCTACTCCGGCGCGGCCTACAATCGCCCGTCCCGGCTCCGCTATGAGCCTCGGTGGCTTCAGCCCCAACTCCTTGCTGTTAGACTTAATCGTGGCTGAAATAGCTCGAGCGAAGTAGGAGACATCCGGAGCAGGGGTATCCTGAGTATATTGAATAGCGAACCCCCCGCCAGGACTGAACTCGTGTAGCTCAAAGCCGTGCTTGTCTCTCATCTCAGCGGCGAACCCGAATACTATCTCTATCGCTTTTAGGTAAGGCTCGACAGAGAAAATGAGCGAGCCCAGGTGCACGTGCAGTCCCCTGAGTCTGAGACTGGATGCAGATAAAGCCTTGGCTACAGCTTCCTCGGCCTGTCCCGTGGCGATGGGCAAGCCGAACTTGCTGTCTATGACGCCGGTGGTAATGTACTCATGGGTATGTGCATCTATGCCTGGGGTGAGCCGCAGCAATATGTCCTGGGAAACCTTGGCTTTCCTGGCGACCTCGTTGACCAGGGAAAGCTCGTGGAGATTATCCACGACAATGCGGCCAACACCCCAGCCTATCGCTAGCTCTATCTCCTCGCGGAGCTTATTGTTGCCATGGAAGTAGACCTTGTCCATGGGGAAATCGGCTGACCTGGCGATGCTCAGCTCGCCTCCGGAGACTACATCAAGCCCCAGGCCCTCTTCTTTGAATATGCGTGCCAGAGCCCGGTTGATGAACGCTTTGGCTGCATAGATTACCAGGGTATTAGCATAACGGCGGCCGAACTCCTTGCGGAACTCGGCGCAGGTTCCGCGCAAAGTGGCTTCATCGAAAATATAGAGCGGTGTGCCGAACTTAACGGCGAGTTTCGCTACATCGCAGCCCCCGATGGTAAGGTGCCCCTTTTCGTTCACTCCCGCGGTATCGGGAAGTATATTCGCCATTTTCTCCAGGACTGACATGCTTACCTCATTTTCGGCAAATAGTGATGCGATTATACTTCACCTTGTGGACAAAATCCACAGGATAGTGTAATATGTCCCCTCGGAGGTTGAGGAGTTGGCACACACAAGATCAGCAAAGAAGATGATACATGTTCAAAGCGAAGAGCGAAGGCACAACCGTGCTGTCAAGAGCTCGGTAAAGACCTATATTGACAAGGCTGAGGAACTAATCTCGGGTAAGGAACTGGAACCAGCCAAGGTGGCGGTTCGGCAAGCGTCGGTTGCTTTGGATAAGGCAGCGCAGAAAGGCATTATTCATCCTAATAATGCTGCCCGCCATAAATCGCGCCTGATAAAGAAATTTAACGCTACGTTTGCGTCCCCATCAAAATAATTGCCCCTGGGGGAACACCTGAAGTTTTTGGCCCGGCATTAACTTGAAGCCGCTCGTACGAGCGGCTTCTTCATTTAGAATAGCCTGCATCGACATGTCATTGCGAGGAGCGCAACGACGAAGCAATCTCTGGCACTCGTTAGTTGGAAATGAGCCGTGATGAAGAGTGCGGGTTGAAAAATGACAAGTAAAAGCCCCCAATTGCGCCCTTGACAACCTGAATCTGCCGTGATAAGCTTTGCTTCAGTAGAACAAGAGTTCGATAATGAGTGAGGGGTGAGTGATGAAGACACTCTCTACAAAGCAGAAACAGATCCTCGCTTTCTTGCGGCACTTTCGGGAAGAGAAGGACTACCCGCCGACTATCAGGGATATAGTGAAGGCGTGTAAAATAAGTTCGACCTCGGTGGTGGACTACAATCTGAAGATACTGGAGAAGGAGGGCTACATAC
>Ga0315282_10001265_pt1 | contig 48225 bp, 51 predicted proteins | sample YL17G07_20_MG_FD_203693 | JGI IMG/M metagenome (GOLD analysis project Ga0315282, IMG submission 203693) | Sediment microbial communities from Yellowstone Lake, YNP, Wyoming, USA - YL17G07_20 | ecosystem: Environmental > Aquatic > Freshwater > Lake > Sediment | place: USA: Wyoming | collected...
GAAAATGGTCTTGAATCAACCAAAGAAGGTACTGAAATTTTATGAATACCTGGATTAATAGGTGTGAACGTTGCTATTCCATTTGAATCTGTCAAATTATTAAAAGTGTCAACACTTACTTGGACATTACTCAAAGACTTTCCGATTATATCTACTAAAGTATTAGCTTTGAGTTGATATTCTTTGTAAGACGGAAGATAGCAATCCTCAGGACGACATTCATAACCAGCATTACATCCACAAACAGAACATTTGGCAATTAAACTACCATTATCGCAATAACTTGGTTTTAAAGAAGAACATTGTCCATAAGCAGTGCCATCAGAACAAAATAAATTACCAGCAGCAGGTTTAACTCCAGCTCCAAGTGTTAAAATTAATTTGCATTTATCATCAACAAAAGTTTTTTCAATTACTACTGTTTGAGCTGTTTTTTGGGGTAATTTAATTTCTTGTTCTAAAATATTACAGTTTGTTATAATTGGAGTAGGTTCAATAGTAGAAAATTCTGTTTTTAAAAAAGCTTCTTGTGCGGGAATAACACTAACATAAGGTATTCCATCTTTGAAAAAAATTTTTATGGTATGAGGTAAACCAGAAGTTAATTTTATATCACTAAAAAATTCACCTTTTGTTTGACTTCCAACTGTTAAAGCTGAAGCTATATAGTTTTGAAGTAATATTGGTTCTGCAAAAACAAAATAATTAAAAGTACCACTAGCTATACCTTCTGGACTAAAAACAACAGAAAAAATTACTAATAATACTAAAACTTCTGCTACAAACTTTATAAAATCCTTTGTTATTTCAGACATTAAATCATTTAAAGGTTATTTTTGTGTTTCTTCACCTTTTTTAATTTCTTTAAGACCGACTTTACCAGAATTAGCAATTATTTGTTGATATGTTAAAGCCTTGTAAGGCCAAGTAGGCCAGCTTATTGCACCTTCTATTATACCTTGAGCTAAAGTGACAGGATCTGCTATATTTATTATTTTACCGATTAATTTTACAGCATCACTTGCTACTCCAAAACCTGTAATTGTAGTTATAATAGTAGCTGCATCACTTCCCAACCATACTGCTGTATACTGGTTAATTAAACCCTCATCTGCATAGCAATAATTTGAGGCTGAATCTCCCAAGTCAACTTTTTCTGGGTAAACAAATATTGTAGGATCCCCGTTATATTTAGTTTTCCATATTTTTGCAGTAGCAAAGCAAGGACTTACAACATAAAATCTTGGATTAGGTGGAATATGTTGAAGAGCAGCTTGCCAACCTGCCCATTGTTTCCATCCTTCAACAGGTCTCCATACTCTCACAAAATATTTTTTAGCAGTTTCATTTAAATAAAAAGGAGCTTCCATCATAGCTGCATGAGAATAAACACAAATTGAATTTCCTTCACATCCTACCCTAGAGTAGTCTGCAAATAATACTCTTGCATAAAATGAGGCTGGATTTAAAATATTTTGTGGTCCATCAAGATAAATCATTTTTTTAGCTTGTGATTTAAAATAATCAGCTGTCATACCTGCAGGCGTTTTAATATTTACTGACAAAGTTCCTTTATTTTGTTCAATTAAACCAAGTAAACTAGCTAATTGTACGGCAGCTTTTTCATCGCCAGCTTTATATTTTTGTATGAGTTCTTGAATATAAGGACTTGCTGAGTTTGCAGTCATGGATACAGTTTTTAAAGTTCCTATGGCAAATTCGTTTTGATATTCAGGAAAAACATGGTTATAAATAAAACCATAAGAACGTATTGCTGCATCATCTTCACTAATTTTCAATGTTTTAGACATATCTTTTATAATTTCATACTTTTTTAATAATTGAGGATCACTAGAAGGAATCACTCCAGCGATATTATCAGGAGTTAAAGGAAGAGCAGGATTTATAGGAACTAATTGTCCGCCTAAAGAATTATAGAATACCTCAGCCTCATCAGCAACTATATCCATTTCACTATTTTTTACTGCATCAATAATTGTTTTAATTGAACTTGAATAAACTTCCAAATCTGTTCCATCTGGAAGGAATATAATACCATTTAGTTTAAAATCCATTATGAATTCTTTAAGATGACTTGCTTGAATTTCATCAGCTGATTTTCCTAATGCTCTTGCAAGTTTATCTCTAATTCCATCTTGCCTTAAAAAGGCTTCAGCAACGTCAGGATCTTTATCAATTGCATCAATAAAAGCTAATTGAAGACCATTAACTTCTTGTGTTGGCATGTGTGTGATGTCAACTCTGTATCCTAAATATTTAATTTTTGCTATAAATTTTTTTATTTTTTCTTCAGTAGGCTGATAGAATTTCTTATAAAAATTAGTTTCTCTTACTTTATTCTTTAGAGTTGTTACTATTCCAACTTCATCTGCTGGGACATAAATATCTTCAAAAACAGCTCTTTGTGATGGAGGAAATGTTTCCAACCAGTCTCTGTATACATCTGTAGGTTTCACTTTAAATTGATCCCAACCAGTATTAAATCCTTTACTAAAGTCTTTAGGATCTATATAAACTTTGTTTATATCTGTAGTCATATCAATAATGTTACCACTGCCATCCTTCAAAGCAAAAACATCTGCATAATATGTAGTTAATTGTCCATTCTCATAAACTTCTACAGGAATTTCTACTTTTATTGGATCTTTACTTATGATAAGTCGATTAGTAGTTTCTTCAACCTGATCTTTTGTCAAAATACCACTTTCCATGGCGTCGTCCATAGTCATATAAGCCTCGCTGGTTTTTCCTGCATCAATTAACCAATCTGCTGAGTTTATCTCTTCAGGCAACATGCCAAGTTCTTCTGTTAAATAGTTTTTGATTTTTGGATCTTCTAAAATTTTATCTAAATCTGTTTTAGAAAACCAATCCTTTACTCTTTGACCCACTCCATATACTTTCTTCATGAAATTTGCATAAGCTGATACTTTCATTAAAAGAGCATTAGAAATTTTGAATGCTCCATACGCTATTCTCATATAAGCCCACATTCTTAACGTTGAAGCTGCCCCACCACTCCACGGATAAGCCTCTGTCCAAACGCCACCCCCACTTTCAGGAAAAGTTTCATAGTATATTTTATACTGTGGCTCTAAAGTAGTGCCAAGAATAGTTTCTAAATAACTTATTCCTTTGTCTTGGCAAAGAGTTATTGGAGCTGTCCTGTAATAAGAAATTTCATTATCTGGTGGAATACCACCTTTATCCCATGAATAAAAATTATCTTTTGAAACCTCGTCTATAGCGTTTTTTAAGTAATAAGCGGTTGTATTTGCCATAGAATCGCATTTAGGAGACCCCAAAATAAGTAATAAAGCTCCAGCGACAATCACGAAAATTACAAGTGAAAGTAACATACTAATTGGAATTTTTAGCATTTCATCACATTAGCATCTACAAAATTCATCTAACTGAAAAGGAGTAATATTTAGTTTTCTTCTCAATTCTTCTATAGAATCACTGTTACAAAATAAACTAGAAGGATCTGTATCACCTCTACTACAATTATAAGCACGCCAGGTTCCACAACATTTTGTTAATTCATATTGCAAAAGAAGCTTATCTGAAGATCCTTTTCCAATTCCAAATAAAACAAAAAATGATATAACTAAAATTATTAAAAATAAAATAAGCAAAATAATTTTCTCTATAGCTAGCATGCAACTTCCTTCTTACAACAACTTATACATTTATATATATCTAATGGATTTGTTATAGCTAGTTTTCCAAGAATAGGAGCACACCATTGTTCTGGAGGTCCATAGTTTACTCCATTTACTATAACATTTTCTCCTAATCCTTCTTTATAATTATTTAAGCTCCAAAAAACACAAAATTCTTCAAATTTAGTTCTTGATTGAGTTGTTTTACCAAAACCCAAAGCTGGAGCAAAAACAATTATTGCAATCAATAAAATAACTGCTATTAATATTATTAAACCAAAAATCATTTTAAATTCTAAGCCTTTCATAACTTAAAATTAAGATAATTTACTATTAAAGATTATGGTAGTTTAATTGTTAGTAGACTCCCTAGATATCTAGCTGATTTTGATATAAAATCTGTTTGCCCTGAAATAATAAGAATTGTTATAATTACAATTATTAATGACATTACAACAATAAGCAAAACTCCCATTGAACCTTTATATGCATTTATTATTTGAACCACAAATTCCACTTCTTCTATTTGAACAATCTTCGCTTGTTAAACATCCACAAAATGAGGTAAAATCTCCAGGGTAAATCACTAAGCATTTTGCTCCATCTAAATTATTTATGCAATCATCATTATTATTGCATCCCTTTGTTAATTTTACTGGTTCTGCAGGCGCTGCTGAAGCTTTTCCAGTTAAACCAGCCCACACCACTCCAGCTGCAACTACACCAAGTATCACAGCAAATAGTAAACTAACAGACCATTCAAAACCTTTTTTCATGTTTATAATTAATATTTTTATTATTAAAAGTTGCTTAATTTATCAAAATTGAATTTTATGAGCTTAAACAAATGACTCCTAATTTTCTTGTATGTTCATTATCAGGGCAAGCACTTCCAATTCCACCTCTTACTAAGTCAAATGCCTCAACTGAACAATAACTATTACTAGTTTCAGGATCAAAAGTTGGTTCTATAGCTATAATAGGATCATCTCCACCTTTCTCTGAGTCTCTTACGTCAGACTGTGTCATGCATATTGCTATTTTACCAGGAGGACAATATGATTTACTAATAAAAAAAGGATCTTCAAAGGTTGATTGTTGCCAATTAGCATCCATTGTAGTTGAAACCTTATCAGATGGAGCACAAACAGCACCTACTTTAAATTTAAATTTATATGGGCTTCCTTGATCTCCCAATTCAACATTACATTTTGTTCCATCTGAAACTAAAGATACAATATAATCTTCTCCATATTCAGAATCTGAGATGTCTTGCTTTACAGTACAAAAAACTGGAGAGTAACCAGCGTCACAATCTGGAGAAGAATATTTAGTTGTTCTCACACTACCTGCATCTATAGAGTACCAATCAGTTTCTTTATAACTAGCATCAGGGAAAGATTCTTGTTTAGCACACAAAACGCCAACTCTCCTCTTATGTTCACTGCCGCCATTAAGATCTTTCGACGCTACTATACACTTCGTCTTATCATCACTAATATAAATGCTATTAATAGCATCTTCTCCGTATCGTCCGCCACCATTATCAAGGAAGACATCAATTCCCCAACAAAAAGTTCCTGTCCCGCCATCATTACCAAATTTAAATTCAAGGGATGATGTATCTGAAGCACATGCAATAGCTCTTTGACCAGCAGGACATGAGGGACTTTCCACTACTGGGTTCGTATCAGTACTTAATTTCCAGTCTGACCAATACCATAAACGCTCGGCACAAAGTAATGAAAAATATCTAGGATTAATTAGATTACCAATAGCATCCCTTACCTCAAGCATAGAAAGATAATCCCCAGAAGCCACACCCGATTTTTTCTCAGCATAAGTATTTAAATCAATTAACCACTGATCTCTTTGACCACTATCTTTTCTGTTATATTCCGTTGTAAAAGAAACTAATTGTGAATCACCTGGGCAAACATTTCTATAAGTATGAAGATGACCAGCTCTATTTTCCCTCTTACCCACAACAGTATGCATGTCAAAATTTGCTGTTTCTTCATCAAAATGTTCTGTTGAATACCATTTAAGATTTAAATCAGCGTCTGTAAAAGTACTATCTGGAACACAAACAACTCCTACTTCTCTAGACTTACCTGTACCACCAACACCAAAAACACTATCCGGATCAATAGCTAAAGCTTTACAACCGCTTGATGCTGGATCTTTATAAAGGCTTACAAAAACATCATCTGAATATTCTACTAGTGAGTCATCAATTTTTGTCATGCAAAAAAATGGAGTTTTTCCAGCAGGACAAGAACCACCTGTTACTTCGTCATTACCACTCCAATCTCCCCAGTTATATTCCACATCAGTAGATTTTATTTTAGCGCAAAATACTCCTACTGCTCGTTTTTGTAATCTTCCGCCAGGCCATATGTCAAAAGTTGTTACAACACATTTATTATTCTCTATGTAAATTCCTGTTAAAGCATCGCCATCATATTTTTCAGGATCAGTGTCCGGTTGAGTAAAAGTTTTGCATGCAACAGCAGTATCGTCACCGCATGATTGACTTTCAAATTTACAAAATCTTTTATCATCACCCCAGCAATCTGTTGGATCCATCATAGTGATATCTAACTTCCACTTACCTAAAATCTTTCCATTACGACCAATTATTTCATAATTTTGTATTTGTGTTAATACAGGATTACCAATTATTTCTCCAGGTTCACCTAAAATTGGTTGTAAACCAAAATATTTTTTTACATCAAACCCTGCAACAGGCCCAACAAGAATTAAACCAATAACCACAATTGCAACAGTCAAGAAAATCCCTCTCAAAAGGTTCCACTCCATACCTTTCATAATAATCTTTTAAAATTCTTTATATATAAAATTATGCTGGTATAGCTATGCATGCTTGAGTTAAAGAAGTAAATATAGAGCCAAAGGGAATTAAATATAATGCTCCACATATTATGCTTTTTACTAAATGCCCTCCTATCATTTTATCTAAAAGAAAAATAAAAATAAGTATACCAACGATTACCAAAATTAAAATCCCAACATATTTTGTTAATTGTTCTGATATTTCCATAAAATCACTAAAAAAATAATAAATTACAAGCAGCATCTATTCCTGTTTGTGTTAATCCAACAAAAACTCCTGTATATCCAGTTGCTTTTAATAAAATTCCTCCAGTAAACTTACAAATTCCTCTCCCTATCTTAATGCGATAAAATAGTTCAAATACTATCACAATAAGTAATAAAAATACTACTAAAGCAATTATAATCATTGCTGGACTTTTAACAACTTCAGGCATATTCTACACCGGTGGTGTTAACCACCATTTTAATGCTGCTACTAAATTTGCAAACCAACCTCCTTGAACGCTTGGCCTAAAAAAAACATAAAATCCAATCATTACTATGAGTAAAATTAAAGCTAAGACTATATACCAAGCCATATTTACTCCTTCTTCAAATGCCATGAAATCACGGTTTTATTTTTACTGTAGCTTGCAACATATTCATTAATATTTGGTTTGTAAATAACAATAATAAAACTGAAACAAAAATTCCAACAATTATCCAAAATAATAATTCTTGAGGTTTCATGATCCCACCGGATTAAGTATGCTTACTATTGCTCCTCCAAACATAGAGTAAGTAACAAACCAGCTTATTATGTATATTAGGATTGAGAAAATTAAAGTTTTCCATACTCCATCCCTCATTCCAATAGGGTCTTCTCCATAAGCTATGCCGTTGAGAAATACTGATAGCAAAACACCTGTCTCGATCATGTATATTCCTACGATTATTTGGAAGGCTGGGGGTGTGATTGGCAAAGTTCCTCCCATTGCCCAAGGAATAAGGAAGAAAGTTTGATAACTGTTTAAACCTCCTGCAGATGCTGTTATACTTTGCATTGCAGCTCCTAACCTTTGCAATATCTGCAGTATCACAACAGCTAGTGTAACAGTCACACCAGCAACCATCGGTGCTAAAAACATTGCTAAAAATTTCATGCTTGATGTTGTTTCTCCTAGGATATCATCTATCTCTTCCTTTACTTCGTGAACACCCTTTAGATAGCGGGAGATAACAATCATTGAACTTGCAGCTGATTTAATGTTTTTCCTAGCAGACTGAATGACAGTCTGCATAATCGAGTGAATAAGCTTTGAAGGATAGTACCATAAAGCACCAACATCCTTGTTAAACATAGCTTCCTCAAAAGTATAGCCAAACTTTTTCATATTCAAGCTAATGATATCAAACATGTCAGCAATCTTCATTTCCTTTAAGTTTGCCTTTGCCTTGTCGATAGCGCTCTCCAAAGGTGCTCCGCCAGAGATGGCATTGCCTAGTTGAAACAAAGCAGTTGCAAATTCATCTTCTATTCTTTCTATATCCTTTCTAACCTTGATTTTTTGGTAGCTATCTAGAAAAGTAAAAGCAGTAATTGGTAAAGATAATCCTAAAATAATTAAAAATGAAAAATTAACAGAAGTATAGACTTCTTCACTAGCCAGGCCAAACCATCCTAACAAAACAAAGGGTATTGCTAATATCAGAGATATGGGTAAGATTGGAATAGACTCGCCGAAAAAATTAAACTTACCCATGGGTGAAACATCCTTTGCCCTAGATATATCTGGCGGTGAGAAGGTTGGTGGTTTGGAAGCAAGTAAGTAATCAACTATAAAATACAGAATGGCTGGCAAAAGAATATCATATCCAAAGAAAACAAATATCGGTTTAACGTATTCAGAAATAAATATTAAAATTATTGGGAAGAGAACCAGTCCCATCACAGGCAATAAAACACCCATTGCATAAATCAAAGTCATGGGCATTCTTAAACTAGCTGCATAATGTTTTGCTCTTTCCCTCGTACCGTTTAAAATAACATTTAAAGTTTCTTCGTAAATTATTTCCCTTCTTGCAGACTCGACCGAAGATCCTCTAAGCAGGTTAAGGGCTTCTGAAAATTCTCTGTTTTTATTCTTCCATTTAAAAATATAATCAACCAAAGCACTGTCGGCAGAGGCGTACTTGCCTGTTTCTATGTCCCATAATAGCTTTCTAAGGTCCCATGCTAATGGTCCTTCTAGGTTTTGGGCAGCAAACTTAATCGCTCCCTCCAAGTTAGGAGAGCTTCTCATGTAAATTATCATGTACAAGATAGCAAGCACAGAATCAGCAGACATTTTTATTCCCATTGATTTTGCTCTTGCGTTGGGATATTTGTAAAAATACCAAAATGTTCCAAGAACGGTAAACATGCCAAACATACCAAACACTAATCCGATATCAAGGAAAGCTATACCAATAAAGACAAAGATAAGGACTGTCAAGGTTGATAAAACTGCAAATGAAAAAGTTCCTTTAGGACTTGCGTTTGTGTATCCTGCCCTTAAGGCTTCTTCTAATTTAAGTTTTGTTTTTTCATCAGGACTTATTGGAAAATGTTTTTCTGAGAAGCTACAGACCTTTTCATACCACGTTACAGGCTTTTGTTTTAGCTCTTGTAAGAAAGTTAAATATTCAGAAGGATAAGGTATAAACTCTTCTTCCTTAGGCATTTGTATCTCAGAGATGCTCAAGGCTCTTTTTAACTCTTCTTTCTTAGCTTCATCAGCTTTTTTCTCTGCTTCTTCTGTTCTTTTCTTTTTTCCAAACATTCGCTCACTTTGAATAATTCTTAAACCATTCAAGCCATTCGTTATAAACTCTCTTGCTGTCTATGGTTCCTATATCTTCTCTACATCTCTCAGAAATAATATGAAACATTTGGTTTGCTTTAACAGTTGTCTCTGCTTCTAGCAAATCTGGTTTGTTAGTTTTATTAGCTATGTCAAGTATTGTTTCTAAGATCTTTGCTCTTAATTGGATATTATCCCAAACAAAATCCCATCTTCCCGACCAACCAGGCACCCTTGAAGCAAGTTGATTTAAAACATAAGACTCACCGTTTAAAAGAGTGTCTGTAGGAATAAGTTTGTCTTCTGCTGAACGATGCTCCATTAGATTTACAAATCCTCCCTCGTCCATAGGATCTATCTTCCAATGCTTCCTAACTTCTGTCAGCTCGGTTACTCTTCTAAAAGTTCTTAATCCATCTGGTGTTTTCAACTTATTGCAAACAACAATAAAATCAACTGCCTTAAAACTAGTGGGTGGAACTCCTAGATCGTTGACGACTCTATCGAATACGCCATAAGCAGACTCGCCATGGATTGTACCAGCAACTGTGTTTGCCATTGCACCAATACGCATTGCCTCAAAAAGTGCTTTTGATTCTACACTTCTAATCTCGCCAACAATCAAGCAAGAGTCTCCTAATCTTAAGGCGGTTCTTATAACCTCTTCAGCTGGAAGCTCTAATTCAACTCTTGTTATCACAGACCTTGATTTCATTCTCTCAATATTGTATCCTAGATTTCTCATGGCTTCAACCGGAATCTCTAAGGTGTCCTCGCTGCAGATTATTCTATAGTAAGGAAGAATCTGTAACATAAAACTGCCAAGCAAAGAAGTTTTACCTGCAGCTCTACTTCCTGCTATGAGGACAGTTCTTCCGTAAGAAGCAATCAACCACATTAGCCCGCCAAACAAAGGATTAAAATATTTTTCTCTTAAGAACAAAGGAAAGGTCCATGGCTTGAATCTGTGCCTTCTTAATGCAAACCCTAAACCATCAGGTGAAAGCCTTGGGTTTACCGCACAAACTCTCGCTATTCCGCCTGGTACAGTTATTTCAGTATCTAAAACAGGATTAGCCTCGTCCAATGGTCTGCCGGATATTAACTTAAAACGAGTAGACCATCTCTCACCATCCTGCAGTGTTGGGACAAGGTTTGTCTCGCATTCTTCATAATCTTGATGATAAATATAAATCGGTATATTGCCTAGAGGAGAATTTATAAAAACATCTTGTATCTTATCATCCTTTAGTAAAACTTCAATAACGCCAAGACCGGCTGTATAGCGGGTAAGAATTTCTGCTAGTCTTTCCATCTGCCCTGCTTCAAATGTTTTTCCCATCTGCTCTGACAAATCTCTTAGCAAGTCTAAACTTAGCGTGTGAAAGATCTCCCTCATTCTTTCTTGTTCAGTTATTTCTAACTCTCTTGGTCTTCTTTCCTCTAAAATTCTTCTAGCTGCATCCAACAAAGTATATTCTTCCTCGTCTAGTTTAAACTCTGGCGGAACCACATGATACACATGCCTAACCTTTCCAGGAACTTTGAAAATCTCTATATCAGTATCTCCTAATTTATATTTTGCAACAGTCTCGCCAGGTGGAGGCTGTGCCATGAATTTGGTGTACATGAAGTTTGGTCTTATTGTTGGTTTAAAGAATTTTCTATAAAGGGTTCTATCGCCTATGTGATAGGCGGATAAGTAAGGCTTGGCTTTTTGAATCAGCACGCATTTGTCAAGCATTTCTTGCAAAGGAATCAAAGCATTTTCAAGATAATACTCGATGCATTGACCATACTCAGAAGAAACCATTTTAGTTTTTAAATGCCTTGTTTCCCTTAACAAGTTAAGATAAGCACCTATGGGGTCGCCCCTCAACTGGAGAGTGACCAAATCTCTTAACCAACCATACCATGTAGGAATATATTTTGTGCAAGGTTCAACTGCAATGTTCTTTATCGAGAGCAGTTTTCTTTCCTTTATAGCATCGGTTATTAAATTTGCAATTTCTATAAGCATCTGAGTCTGCTCAGAATCATATTCATACTCCCTTGTTTCTGCTAGGACAATGCCAACAACTTTTTTCTCTTCTATTAATTTTTCAGTTATCCTTGCCATTACAACATCAGAGTCCTCGATGGTAAATCCGAATATAGAACCTAGGCAATTCATCCTTAGTATGCCGTTAGCAATTTCTGTTTCAAAAACCATTTTTTCACCTAATTTTAATATGAATCTTCAATAATTATATATATAGCAACTTAAAATATAATTTGTGATTGAATGGTTGAAAGGGATGTTCAAGCTATTCTTACAGAATTGGTTAGAAGGGAAAATGAAAGTTCAAGAAGGCTGAGAGCATTAGAGGAAAGGTCCTCACTCACGGAGATGAGGGCTAGTACGTTGCAAGATTCTTTTTTAAAGATGAACGAGGAAAAAAAAGCTTTTAATGAAAAGTTAAACGAGCGCTTGACAAATATAGAAAATAGCATGCTAAGAATAGATAACGAACTTGTGAAAATAAATAAGAACTTGGAAAAAATGGCCAAACGAACAGAACTAAAGGAATTAGAAAACATGCTATCATTTTTTAATCCTTTAAAAACAAACTTTGTAACAAGAGAAGAGGTTGAAAGGATAATAGAAGAAAAAGGAGAAGAGAAATAATGTTTCCATTACCATTCAGAAAAAAGAAAGAAGAGCCAAAGAAAGTTTATATTCCTGTTGATTTGGTTTTAAACTATGCTGCTCAAGGTTTTTCAGAGCAAGATATAATTTCTCGTTTGCAGGCGCAAGGATTCGCGTCTGAGCACATAGATAGGGCAATGAAAATGGCATTAAAGGAAAGAGTTACTGCTTCTGGCATTGAGGCTCCTCGACAACCTCAACCAGCTTTACCTCAGCCAACTGATTTTTACGGACCTTCTCCTGAACCGATTATGACAAGGCATCCTGCTCCTTTAGGTTATCCTCCTGAGAGAATGGTTTCATCTGAAGAGCAACGGCCTGCTACTTTAGAAGAGGCCAGAACATCTTTTACATTCGAGCCAAAGCCTATTAAAGAACCAGAATCGCCAGTCGAGGAAATAACTGTCGAGGAAATAATAGAAGGAGTTATTTCTGAGAGATGGAAAGAGTTTGAGGAAAGACTTGTTGACTTTGAGAAAAGAGACATGCAGCTGCAGCAGCAGATAGATGATTTAAGAAAGAAGTTCAAGGAGATTGATGTTTCTTTAGGTGAAAGGGAAAAAGGATTAACCGGCAAGATGGATGAGTTTGGAGGGTCAATGGAAAATATAGAAGGCAGGATTGGTTCCATAGAAAAAGTTTTCAAAGAAGTCTTGCCAGAGTTAACAGAAAACATTAAAGTTATGACAAACTTTGTAGAAAAAATAAAAGAAGAAAAGAAATGAAAAAAGTCACTGAAATCAAAAGTCTTATTTAGTTTCTGAAAGCATCCATAAGACTGCAGCACCGACTATGACTAATAGCCATGTTCCTAAACCTAAGGCAGGTAATGTTCCGAATCCAAGCAATGCCCATCCACCAGATAGGTAGAAGATTGCAGCTGCGATTACTATTAGTATTATAGCCATTATGGTTCCGTGCCCATGAAATGGGTGCAATGGTGCAGAAACTTCTTTACCTTCCTCATTTCTAACTGTTTTCCATGTTCTTACATTTCCTATCTCTATTAATGCCAATAATACTAAGAATCCAATTGCAACTACTAGTAAACCTGTTGACATTGTTGCTATTACTGTTATCAAACCTGCTGGAACTGCTAGTAATACGAAAAATCCGACTACTATTGATACCAAAGCTGCAGGTGCTCTAGTGCCAAATATTTTAAGTTTTGTTAATATTCCAAAGACTACTGCAAATGTCAATACCCACAATAGTATCTCAGGCAAACCTAAACCTGTTAGGAATGCTAAACCAGTTGTTACATCGATCATTTATTTCACCATATTAATTTATTTTATTTTTTTTCACCGCTTTCTTTAACTAATATCCAAATACTTGCCACCATGATAAGTAGGAAAAAGATTATAGCAATCAGCGGATCAGACAGTGCGAATACAGGTATATTTAACAAAGATAATCCGCCTGCTCCGACAAAGATTAAAATGAAAAGTATCAATAAAGCTGCTCCAAAAAATTTCGGATGCTTTGCGAATATGTGTTCTCCACTAACCTTTGTCCCGGTTATTTCTAAAAATATCATAGCAATTATCAATCCAAAAGCAACTAAAACAGATGATGTTGTTAAAGTGCTTATGAAGTCAGCTGCCTGAGTTCCTGCAGCTGCTAACAAAACCATGAATGCAGAGACGATAGATATTACTCCTCTAGCAGTTATTGATTTTGGCAACTCCAAGTGAGATAACACGCCGTAAACAACTGCTAAGGTTAAAAGCCAGAGTAAGACTAGCTGGAAGCCAATTGCCCTTAAATTGACTATCAAACTTTCTATTGGATTCTGAGCAAAAGCTGGTGTTACAACTAACAAAGTTCCAATCGCCAATGCAATTTTCTTCATATTCATAATTATTCACTCGTATCTTTTTCTTTCCATTTTCAGATTAGCAATTTGCATTTGAAGATAAGCCTTTGCACATAGTTCTATACCAGGATTATTCAATTCAGCATTAATTGCTGTTATTTCTTTCTCAATATTTCTTGTATTCATAGTTACTACCTTATAGTAATATATTGTAAGAACCTATTTATAAAGGTATCGACTATCCGCCTTTTACTGGTACCAATCTTTCTTTAGGAGGTCCTGCACCTATTTTAAATGCCCCCCAGAAGATTGCTAGAATAAAAACTATTGCAAATAGAAATACTAGGTTTTTACCTCCGCCTATAAAAGGCAACTCGGGGATTTGACTAGCATAAAGGAATCCTATGGACAATAAAACGAACAAAATTGCACCATTTATGAAAATAGAAGATGTAATGTCACGTTGCCCTCCTCTTCTCAAACCAAAAACTTCAAAAACAAAGGCTATAAAAAACATTATAATGAAGAAAGCTGTTATGCTTCCAAAATAAGACCAGAGAATATCAACAAAAGCAGTGTTAGTAATTGTAAAGAAGGCTATTGCTAGTGCAATAAGAAAGTTTACACCCCTGTTTCTAAAGATTTTAGTAAGTTCTAAAACACCAAATACGATTGCTAAAACAAACAAAAATGGAATTAAAGTTTGTTCTGATTGTAAAAATGCTATGTCTATAGCCATAATCATAACCTTGACTCTAGATCTGCTTTTCGGGCTCTAAGATTTCCAATTTGCATTTCTATATAAGATTTTGCGGCTGGTTCCATAGGTCTATTCCTTTCGGCCTCAAGAGCTGCTATTTGTTTTTTTACAGAGTCTATTTCTTCTTCTATAGCTTTTCTTTGCTTTTCTTTTGCACCTAGCTTACCAGCACTTTTACCTATTGCTTCTCCAACTTTCATTAATGCAGGTCCTCTGGCAGGATGAATAACGACACTCATTATAAAAACTATTAGAGCAACCACTATGGCGATATTTAGCCAAGTTATAAATATAGGAACAAGGGTTGCTCCAAATATTCCACTATAAACTAGATAAATGTAAGTAACTATGCTTACAAGATATTCAAAGCCTCTATGTTCTCCAACAATTCTTCCAACAATTCCTTTTGCGAACGCATAAATAAACAAAAATAAAATAACAGTAGGAATAAGAATTAAATAAATAACCTGATCTTGGATGGTTGCATATTTGGATAAAAGTGTAGGACTAATCTTAAGTATTTCATTGAATATTAAATTGAATAAGTCTGTCGCCATATTTGATTTATATAAAATTTTATATATAAATTAATCGTTTTAGAATTAAACGTGGTCTCTCCACCAGTTCTCTCTTCTTCTTAACTCTTCTTGTTCAAGGAAGAACCACATATAGGCTGTTTTTGGATCTTTTGCATGTCTCATAATTCTTTGTGCTCTTTCTTTCATTTTTGTTCCTTTATCGTCTACAGCATATGTAGCATCTAGAGCTATTAAGTTATCAATATCTAAATCTGCCATATTTGCTTCATTTGCCAAGGCTTGTGTAAAGCATGCATTCATGAAAGTATTAAAATCCGATAAGTTTGAATCATTAACATTTAAACCTCTTGCTTTGAAAAAATCTTCTTCGACCTGAATTTGCTTTTTAATTTCTTCTGGTGATAACCCTCTAAATCTCATTTGCAAAGTTCTTTTTGAAGTATAAGGCATTATACCATCTGGAAACATATCTGATAAATAATCAGGTTTGAACTTTTGTAGTGTTGTTTGTTGTGGTGTTGATGTGTTAGCAACAGAAACCATAAGAGATTGACTAACTATTGCATCTCTTTGTATATCTCCCATCAAACTGTCTTTGTCAGAATAATAAGTTTTCAATAAAACAGCCCTTACTGCTTCCTTTCTAAAATCTGTTTTTTGAGCGTCAGTCGGTTCTACGCCAGCTTCCTTCATTCTCTTAATAAATTCATTGTAAAGTATTTCTTGATCATCATAAATTTTTTTAAGAAATCTTGGTTGACGAATTATTTGTCTTGTTATATCACTGTAATTTAGATGAGTGTAGTAATCTCTACCATTTCCAAACCCCACATTATGCTCTCTATCAGTAAATCCTCTTGTTATAAATTGTGGGGTTGGCCCTAGATCACCAACTGTTGCTGATTCATAACCAGTAATATTCTTTTCATGAGCTGTTTTACTTGTTACCCACGCTCTCTGCCAACCATTCTTATAAACATCTTGTTTTATGATTTTGGCTTGCTGTCTAACTAAATTTTTAAACTCATCTATCTGATAAGGTTCTACTACAGGTTGTGGTGGATTTCTATGCGGCCATCTCATTTTAATCTCCTTCCTGTATTAAATTTTCAGTAAGGTACTCATGATACGCAGTTCCTAAATCACGCCCTGCTCTGCGTAACTTTTGCCCTCTTTTAAAAGAATTAGGTACCAAATCTCCTAAAACATCTGATACTTTACTTTCATCTAAATCAGGATTTCCACTAGCTTGACTAAGATAACCTAAAAGAAAAGATTGGAATTTACTATCATAACCTATTCTATTTAGCTTTCTAAAAACTGCATGCGTTGATAAACCCTTTTCTGCTTTGGATTCTGATTCTTTTCCATAAATTTTACTTAATTCTTCTAATACTGCAGGGTTAATATCATTTTTTTTATATTCTGTTTCAATTTCTAATTCTTTTTTAAATTTAGCATATTCACTCTTTGATGTGAGATATGCAGTTTCAACTGTTCTGACTGGTATTAATGCAAATGATGCGAGAGTAGTACAATCAGCAGTTTTAAGCATATTGACTATACTTAATGAATCGGTTTCAAATTCGTAGCTTAATGTACCATCAGGTCTTACTTCACTAAAAGGAAGTCCTGATAAAATAATATTATCTAAGAAACCAGGTTTTTCTGGTGGAGCAATTTTTTCGGTCATTTCGTAAATAAATTCTACAAAATCTTGAGCGTTAAATACTCCTCTAGGTTTTTCTCCTTTTTTTGGCATACAAATCTATAAAATAGTTGTAGAGTAAACTTTAAATATCTTTCGTTTTTTTGTCACTAGAAAGTGAATATTATTTTTCTACCTTAAAAACGTCCAATTTCTCGCAAATCTCTAGGATAGCAAATGCCCACACAATGGCTTCAAAGGATTTCAAATAATTCTTTTTTTTAAGAAAATGTTTAGAATCAGCAATATAAGCCTTCATGTTTTCTAACATTTCCTCTCCCTTCTCGCCTTTAACTTCTATTTTATCAATCAACGGCTCAATTTTTTCAAGCATTTTTATTGTTTCTTCTCTCATTGAAACAACTCCAAAAAATCCTTTTCCTTAAAGTGTAATTTACCTGGAATTATTAAAACTGCTGGCAAACCAATCTCCTTGTTTAAAAATTCTTTAGCAACATTATAGAATATTTCAGATTCCCCTCCTGCCTTTGAAAGAACAACTACTTCGTCATAATCCTTAACTAGTTTTGATTTTAAGAGCAATCTTAAAGCATCCTTTACATTCATATGAATGTTATTTTCTCTGTCTATGTCTAAAAGCAGCAAGGTATGCAAGCCTAGTTTCTTGTTATTCTTCAAGGTAGATTTAACATTTTCCAATCTTCCATTCAAAGGAATGGTGGCTGTTTTTCCAAATTTATAAATGAAGAGTCCAGTCTCACACACTGCAGTATAGATAGAGGAACCGTGTACAACTTTTGTTGGTATTTTCCACTTTTTAGCGTCTTCTAGAAGAGATTGATGAGTCGTAGCTGTAAGGCAGTCGCCTCCAACTAAAATTCCAACTCTTTTTATTTTTGCTTCTTCAATTATTTTTTCTGATCCTTCTTCAAGATCTTTCCTTTTTAGTTCTTTTATTGATTTTCCTATTACCTCACTTAATTTTGTAACATTTGTGCTGATTATTGTGGTATAGAATTCAGCATAAAGCACATCACACTCTCTTGCGGTTTCGATGGCTCTTAAACTTAGATCCTTTTCATCATGCAAACCGATGCTAATGAGATAAAGAGGCATAAAAATAGTTTAAATCAGACAAATAAATAGAATTTCTTATTTTAACCTAACTGTTTCTAAAAGCTTAGGAGCTAGAGTTTCGCATCTAAATATGTTATGGCAAGTTCTTGCAAAATCAACGCACTTGCTATTTTCTCCGTGATTAACTATAATTCTTTCTGGATTTTGCTTTAGCCTGGAAATGTAATTTATTAACTGCTTGAAATCACTGTGGCCGGACAAGCCTGATATGGTTACTATCTCAAGTTTTATTGGAATAGCTACAGTCCTTCCGTTTACTTCCATAGGAACTTCCTTCCAGCCTTTTTGTATTCTTCTTCCAAGAGTTCCTTCGCTCTGAAAGCCGATAAAAACTAAAGAATTCTTCTCGTTTTCAGCTAGATTTTTTAACCACCAGACTGCAGGACCGGCCGTTAGCATGCCAGAGGTTGAGATTATCACGCAAGGCTCTTTATTTTCTAGAACTTTTTTCCTCTCGTCTTCTGATCCTATTCTTTTAAATATTTTATCTGTAAATGGGTTTATGCCTTGAGACAAAATTAGCTTTTGCAAATCCTTGTTAAAATATTCTGGATATGCAGTGTGAATAGCATTTACATCCCAAATCATACCATCCACGTAGACGTTATGATCAAAGCCTGCCTTGGATAGAATAACCATAGCATCTTGACTTCTTTCAACAGCAAAAGAAGGTATTAAGCATATGCCACCGCGCTCAACTGTTTTTTTACAAATTTCTACTAGATGGGATTCTGATTCTTGTCTTTTTGGCATGATATCTTCTCTAGTTCCGTAAGTGCTTTCTATTATCACTGTTTCTGCTCTTTGAAAATCATTGCTAGCAGGTTCAAACAAAGCTGTTCTATCAAACTTGATATCTGATGTGTAAAGCAAATTATGCATTCCTTCGCCGATGTGTACATGTACTAAGGACGAACCTAAAACATGGCCAGAATTTAAAAGAGTTAGTCTCATATCTGGAGTTATGTCAGAAACTTCTCCGTAATTCAAGCATATAGAATGCTTAACAGCTTCCTTGATTCCTTTAGTAGAATAGGGTGGAGTCTTTCCTTCCCTTTGCGTCAGCTCAATATAATCCATGCACATCAAGACCATTAAATCGCGAGTAGGTGCAGTCAAATACAAAGGTCCATCATATCCCATTTCATAAAGATAAGGTATCAATCCGCAATGATCCATATGACTGTGAGATAAAACTATTGCATTTAGTTTGTTGATATCGAATTCAGGAATATTAAGATAAGGATATTCATTTGTTCCGGGCTTTATGCCGCAATCCAAAAGCACTCTGCTTTCAGGAGTTTGTAAAAGCAAAGCAGATCTCCCAACTTCCCGAAAGCCACCGAGGGCAGTTAAACGAATCCATTCAGTTTGCTTCCAGCCACTATGGATATGTTTGCCAACCTTGTCTAAAAAGTCTTTTCTAAAGGCTGATTCTTTATGTATTAAATCATCTAAAACTTTTACAACATCCGACGCGATGACAGGAGCCCTCTTAACGATAGGCAGCCACAGGGTTTGCTTTTTTATTTCCTTTAAAGTTTCTCCGCCCTTACCTATTACCAAGCCCGGTTTTTCTGCCTCTATTATAGCTGCTCCGAACTCAGGCTCGAACTTAACATCCCTTAGACCAGCTTCTTGTGGAACAATTTTTTTAATTATGTCTGTTGCTTTTTCCATGTCTATGCAAATAGAAGGGTCAGGTCTAAGTATTATTCTTTTCTTTAGAGAAGAGACTAAGTCCTTAATAGTAGGAGCTTCTGAAGTAAAGAAATCCTTACTTTTTGTATACAAGACTATCTCACAACCTTCATATCTTATGTCAGATATCTTTGCATCGTCCGGCAGGCTGCTTTTTACTTTTTCAAATAAATCAGTAGTTTTTTCTTCAACCATTTTATCACTAAATTTTTAAATAAGATACAGAATTTCTTAAATCATAAAATAATAATCATAAATACTTTTTCAAATCTTGTTTGCTTAATTCCCTATAGCCATTCTTATCAATAACAGCAACCTGAATTTCCTTTCCACCTGAGCCAATATCCCTTTCTATCGCTGTTTTAATAGCTCTAATAATCAAACCAACTGCTTCGTCAACACTCATATTTTCTTTAAATTCTGCTTCTAATACACCATAAGCAAAAGGAGAACCAGAACCAGTTGAATAAAACTTATCCTTAACATCAAATCCTCCAAAAGGATCAAACGAATATACGCCCGGTTCGCTATCATAAGCTGCTAAAATAAATTGATTGATATACGGAAAGTATTTTGAGCCCTGTAATATATTTGACAGTAAGGTGGCAGCTGCCTTTAGTGTAATTGGACCTCTCTCTAGTTTGTAAAGCTTAAACTGAGCCTTTAGAAGCCTTACCATTGCTAGGGCGTCTCCGACGGAGCCAGCTATGGTTAAACCAATATGATCGTCTAGCTGATATATTTTTTGAGCTACTTTCGAATCTACCATATACCCCATAGTAGATTTTTGTTCTGCAGCTAAAACAACAGCATCTTTAGCAATTAAACCAATGGTTGTTGTTCCTTTTTTCTCTTCCATTATTTCACCAGAAATTCAATGAAGATATTATAAAATCAATATTTATAAAGGTTATGGTAAGCTAAAAGGCGATATTTATAAACTAAAAAGTTAAATAATAAAAATATTAGGAGGTATTTGAATGGTAAACTATGAAGAGGCTTTAAAAAAACCGTTTACAGACCTAGGAAAATTAGTTCTAGGCATAATACTAAGTATAATTCCAATAGTTAACTGGATTGCTCAGGGATTTATCATAGAAAACTCAGGTGTAGGTAAAAACAAGCCCTCAAAGAAAATGCCAGAGTGGAAAGATCTAGGAGACTACTTTGTAAAAGGATTCCTATCTTATGTAATATTATTCATTTATTTAATTCCAGCAATTATAGTGTTCTTAATAGCTATCGGATACGCAGCAGGTTCATTATTCTCTGCTTTTGCAGGAGTAATGCCTGAAGGATTTATGTCTTCTATGATGACAGGAAATCTTCCTACTGGAGGGATGGGACAGTTATTTTCACAGCACTGGATGCTAGCTTTACCAACGCTAATCACACTAGCACCTTTGATACTGTTAGGATTAATTCTAGTATTAATTGCAGTTTACTTGGCTCCAATTGCAATACTAAACTACTTGAAAAACAAGAAATTTGGAAAAGCTTTTGATTTTAGCTTTGTTTTCAGCAAAGCATTTACAGGCAAGTATTTCATTGTTTGGCTAATAGCAGGTATAATTGGTGTAATCTTAAGGATGATTCTATCTTTCATTCCATGGTTAGGCTTTGCTATAGCATATTTCATCTCAGGAGTAATAGCTTACAGTTTGTATGGTCAGGTTTTTAGAGAAAAGTAGTTTGTTTTTTATTTCTTTTTAGTTTTAATAAGACTTAGCAATATTTACAATGAATTTTGCTTTTTTACTGCAAATAATACAGTCAGAAAATATTTTTTCTTGTTCAAAGGGAATGTTTATGATTTTTGCTCCGGTATCATCTTTTAATTTATCTTCACAACTTCTTTCACCACACCAGCAAGCTTGGATGATACCTCCTCTCTTTAGGACTTTCTTAAGTTCGTCATAAGTTTTTACTTTGTGTATATTGCTTTTTAAAAAATCTGATGCTTTGTTAAAAATGCTTTTTTGTATCTCATTCATCAAGTCTTTTATTCTTGGAATAACTTTGTTGATTTTTACTTCTTCTTTTTTTCCTGTATCTCTTCTAACTAAAATCACTCGTTTATTTTTTACATCTTTTGGCCCTATTTCTATTCTCACTGGCACACCTTTCAACTCCCATTCGTTGTATTTGAAGCCAGGTGAAAACTCCTCTCTATCATCTAGTTTTGTTCTAAATTTTATTTTTAATTCGCTTTCCAATTTTCTTGCTTCTTTCAAAATCTCTTCTCTATTTTTAGAGTCGTAAATAGGAACTATAACTACTTGAATCGGAGCGACTTTTGGAGGCAAAACCAAACCTTTATCGTCTCCATGAATAGCAACCATTACCCCTATCTCTCTCGTGGACATTCCAAATGTGTTTTGCCAAGCATACTGCTTTTTCTTGTTTTTATCCAAGAAGGTTATGTCAAAGGCTTTTGAAAAGTTCTGACCATCAAAATGAAAGTCTGGTCCTTGAACAGCTCTTCCATCTGGCAATAAATGTTCTATGGCAGTTGTAAAAACTGCGCCTGCAAATTTCTCTTTTTCAGTTTTTCTTCCCATAATTCCTGGTAAGGCTAGCAATTCTTCTGTGGTTTTTTTATAAGCTCCTATTATTTCATCTTCTTCAGCTAAAGCTTCTTTTTCAGTTGCAAAGACAGTGTGACCTTCCTGCCATAAAAATTCTCTGGTCCTTAGTAACGGGATGGCGTGCTTGAATTCCCATCTCACGACATTGTTCCACTGGTTATATCTCATAGGCAAGTCTCTCCAAGATCTTATCCACTTTGAGTAGCTGGGATACATTATTGTTTCAGAAGTCGGTCTTATGGCTAATCTTTCATCTAGCTTTCTATCGCCGGCATGAGTTACCCATGCAACTTCAGGAGAAAAACCTTTAACATGATCCTTTTCCTTGACTAGAAACTTCTCAGGAATAAATAAAGGAAAGTATACGTTCTTAATTCCAGCTTTCTTAAAATTATCATCTGTAATCTTCTGTATCTGCTCCCAAATGAAATATGCATCAGGTCTTAAAATCATACATCCAGAGACATCACTATAATCAGCTATTTCAGATTTTAAAATAACTTGTACATACCATTCATCAAAGTTCTCAGATTTCTTTACGGTGAGTCCAAGTTCCTCAGACATAGCAAATAATTAATATCTATTACTATATATCTTTTGTATGCTTGTTGGTATTTTTTCTGATTGCCATTGTGGCTATAAATTTGGAGAAGAAAGAGGGGAGGATAGCTTTATTGCTTTAAACGAAGCAATCGATAAGACAACAGACTGTGATTTAATATTAATAGCAGGTGATTTGTTTGATACTAGGATTCCAAAGCCTGAAGTCTTTGCAAAGGTAGCAAAGATTCTTGGGAAAGCACAAAATGTTCCTTCAAGAACAAAATTTTTAGAGATAATAAACAAGGAAAAGCATGAAATATCGCCTTCAGCCTTGAAAGGAGTACCTATAGTTGCTATTCACGGCACTCATGAAAGAAGAAGCAAATACCTGATAAATCCTATTCAATCTTTGGAACATGCTGGCCTGCTGATTCATTTGCACTGCGCAACAGCTATTTTTGAAATCGAGGGAAGAAAGGTTGCCATTCATGGTATGTCTGGCGTGCCAGATAGGTATGCTAAGGATTGTTTTGAACAATGGGATCCAAAGCCTATACCAGAAGCGGTAAATATCATTATGTTTCATAACAGCATAACGCCATATATTTATTCGCCGTTAGAGCCACCGTCCATGAAGATAGAAGACTTACCAAAGGGATTTGACTTGTACGTCTTAGGGCATATGCACTGGCACGAGACAAAATCTTTAAACAACGGCAAACTATTGCTTTGCGGTAGCACAATACCTACAGCGATTCGAAGAATCGAGGCTGAACAACAAAAGTATATTTTTAAATTTAACAACGATATCCAAAAAATTCCTCTAGATTTTCAAAGGAAGATTTTCTGGCAAGAATATGATTTTAATACGAGCACAAAGGATGCCGTAAAGAATTTTCTTGAAACCCTGTCAGCAATTGAACCAAAGCCAATAGTAAACATAAAGATAAAGGGAATGAAAAACTTTTCGTCTTTAAACTTTAAAGAGATTGAAGACAAGTTTAGCAAAAAAGCAATAATAAACATAAACAAGGAGTTTGAGGCTGAATCTTTACAGGATCAATTGGAAATGATTAAAACTTTAAGGGAGGAAAAGCTTTCACCAGAGGAGCACGGGCTAAGAATTCTACAGGAAAAGCTAAAGGAATTTAACTGTGGAATAAGAGTTGATGAAATTTTTGATTATTTGGTAGAAGGCGATGTTGACTTAATATTTAACATTTTAACTGGAAACCAACAAACCTTGAAAGATAAGTGGACAACGTGATTTAATGGCAGTTGCGACAACACTAAAAATCGGCGAGGAAGGTCTAAAAAATTATACTATAATATTTGAGCCTAAAAGCAATGAAAGATTTGTTAGAGAAAATCTTTATCAACTCACAGGCAGGGAAAGAGATGAATTAATGGGATACAAGTCAAGGTGTACAGCAAGTATGGGTAAATGTTCACAATATTCCATAAAAAAAGGTAAGTATCCAGCTTTTAGAATGAGATTGATGCTCATAAATTCAAACGGTAAGATAGATCCCACTTCAGTCAGAACAGACTTTGAATACATTGTTGAGTGCAGATTTGGAAATGTTTGGGCAATAGTAGATAAAAACACTGAGAACGCTGTGTGGGATGCAGTCTGTGACGGATTATGATAACAAAAGTTAAACTAAAAAATTGGAGGTCTCATTTGGATACTGAGTTGGATTTTTCAGATGGGACTAACTGCTTCATAGGAAATGTGGGAAGCGGTAAGACAACCATAATGGATGCAATATGCTTTGGTTTGTTTGGGACCTTTTTACAGTTGCAGCAAAAGAAATTAAAGCTAGAGGACATAATAATGAAAAAGCCTGTTCAAAAAGATCAGGCAGAGGTAACAGTTTATTTTGATGTTGATGGAACAGAATGGAGTGTTAAAAGAATTGTTACCAAAGGAAAATCTAGTGCAGAGCTAAGAAAGAATGGCGAATTAATAGAAGGTCCTCAGTCGTCAAAAGTCACAGAAGAAACTGAAAAAATACTTAAAATGAATTATGAACTATTTTCTAGGGCAGTTTACTCAGAGCAAAATCAGTTAGATATGTTCTTAACCATACCAAAAGGTCAAAGAATGAAAAAGATAGACGAGCTTCTGGCAATAGACAGGTTTGAAAAAGCAAGGATGAACACAAGGTCTATTAAAAACAAATGCCTAATGGTTATGAACGAAAGGGAGAACTTGGTTAAAACTTTAGAGGTTGATGAATACTTAAGAAAAATTGAGATAATCAAGAAAGAGTTTATTGATTTAAAGGAAAAGGAAAATGAATTAAAAAGGCAGCTGGAAAATGTAGTTAATAGAAAGCTAAGCACCGCTAGAGATTTGATGACATTAAAAGAACAGCAAAGGAAATTACAAATAATTGAAGAGGATACCAAAAAATATACTGCCTTATCAGAGGTTACTGAGGTTGATCTTGAAAAACTTAAAACATATCTTGTAGATTTTGCAGAAAAAACAATAGAAGACTTAAATAATGAAAACAGCAAAATCATTGAAGATGTTGAAAGACTTGATATTTCTATAATCGATGAAAAAACAAATCTTGACAAGCTAAGGGAAGGTTATGCTGAGGAAAATGCTAAGATAAAATTAATAGAAGAGGAAAGAGTGCCCAAAGCAAAGCAGGAAGCTGATGAGTTTGATACAATTTCAGAGAAATTAAAGAAAAGCACTTTAAAGAAAATTGAAACCGAGCTAAAGAACAAGCAAAAAGAACTAGAAAAAGCTCAAATGAATGTTCAAAGGTCAATAGCAAAGATTTCAGAGCTAGAGGACAGCATTCACGAGCTTAGTTTAGCAGGAAGCACTTGTCCAGTTTGCAACAGCAAACTAACTGAAAACAAAAAAACAAATCTCTTATCCAAAAAGAAAATGCAGTTAGAGGATTTAAATAAAACAATCAAGGACTCAAAACCATTGATAGAAAAGGTGCAAGAGGAAATAAGCAAGCTAGAGGTCAAGTTTAAAGAAACAGAAAAACTAGAAGAAAGATTCAATCAAATAAAGGATTCGAACAAGCAGCTAAAACTGCTTACAAACGAATTAAAGGATTTGAAAGACAAGGTAAAAGTTTTTACAAACCAAAAAAAGATGTTTGAGAAAAACATTGAAATGCTTGAAAATAATTTAAATGGGTTAAAGAAAAGGCAAGAAGATATTAAACAAGTGATAAATAAGAAGGATGAGGCAAACTTAAAATTAGAAAGGCTAAAAGAATATGGACAAAAGCTTTCTCAGCTTTCAGTAGAAAGGGATATGTTATCTTCTTTTTCATTATCTGTTCTTGAAAAGATCGAGCAGGACTATCAAAATGTAATAGGTTTAGAAAAGGAGATTCAAACTCGTTTATCAGACCAAGTAGAAGTTATAAATGAAAAACAGAAATTACTGAATGAGATTGAAAACAAGAAAAAGATTTTAGAAAATTATAAGTTAGAGATAAAAAGATTAGAGGCAATTTCAGAGCAGCTTCAACTTTTAGAGAATGCCTTAGAAGCTACCCAAGAACAATTAAGAAAAGATTTTGTAACTGCTGTTAATGAGGCAATGCAAACAATATGGCCAGAGCTTTATCCTTACAAGGACATTTATAGCATTCAACTTGGCATCGAAGAGGGTGATTATGTCTTACAGCTACAGGATTCAACTGGCTGGATAACTGCTGATGGAGTGGCTTCTGGTGGAGAAAGGTCGATTGCTTGTCTAGCTTTGCGAATTGCACTTTCCTTGGTATTAGCGCCAAACGTGGACATGCTTGTTCTTGATGAGCCAACTCATAATTTGGATGCAAAGACTGTTGAAGTTTTAGCAAGTGTTTTAAGAGATAACATAACTAACTTTGTTGAACAAGTCTTCTTGATCACGCATAGTAATGAGATGGAAAATGCCGTTAGCGGTTATCTTTACCGTTTGGAAAGAGATAAGGCGAAAGATGGGGTAACGCAGGTTTCTTTGATTTCTGGGCCTGAGAGTTAATTTAAAAACTTCAATTTCTAAAATTTCTTTATGTCAATAAAATTTCTAACAGAACCAGCCTTGCTTATAGATAAAACCTTAGTTGTGTCAGATTTACATCTTGGCATAGAGTACGAAATTTTCCAGTCAGGAATAACCATTCCATCGCAGGTTGAAAGACTAGAAAAAAGAATAGATGCTTTAATTAAACAAACAAAAGCAAATCATTTAATAATTCTAGGCGATGTTAAGCATCAGGTTCCAAACATTTCTTGGCAAGAATATAAGGAAATTCCCAAATTCTTAGAACATTTTTCAAAGATTAAGGTTTCAATAATCAAAGGAAATCACGACGGAGATATAGAAAGATTAGTTTCAAAGGCAATAGATGTTTACGAACCTTCAGGTTTTAAAATCAATGATGTTTTGCTAACGCATGGTCATGCATGGTCAAATGAAAAAGATTTAGATGCAAAATACTTAGTAATGGGTCACGTGCATCCGGCGATCGAGTTCTGGACTGAAAATTTTAGAAGCATAGAGCCTTGCTGGTTAAAATGTGAAATTAATAATAGAAAATTTGAAGAAAAATTCAAGATAAAAACAAAATTTAAACAAGGAATTGTTATGCCTTCTTTTAATCATTTGATAGGTGGGATGGCTTTTAATTCAAAAGACTTTGAGCCTTTAGGACCTTTGTTAAAAAATGAAGTTTTAAGATGGAAAGAAGCCGATGTCTATCTATTAGACGGAACTTTATTGGGAAATTTAAAAGATTTAAAAAATTAAACTACCTTTATTGAACCTCTTCTCCCAATTCCTAATTGCAATTCGTCTCTAAACTCTTTTGTAAAACCATCAGTTATTTCTACCTCACTTCCTTCTTCCAATCCGTCAGACTGATTGCCCCATAAAGTTAGTTTTACAGATCCGGTTTCATCTTCTAGAGTAGCTTCGGTTAAAGTTGTTGTACTTCCAAATTTTGTCATAACTTCTCTAGGTTCTTTTAGTTCTGATATTTTTGCTTTTATAGCTACATTGTTCATCGCAGGTTTTAATTCATTTATTTTCATAAACTCATTTTGAATTATAAGTTTATAAGTCTATTGCGCAGGTTCAAATCCTGCCCTCCGCAACACTCGTACTCTTCACAGCGGATGTGAGGGCGGCATAAGCATTTAAAGATTAGTTTTCTATTTAGGGCTAGTGCTGATATGAAAAAGAAGTTTGCGGCATCAGTTGTTGATGCATACTTGGTAGATAAGCCTCAAGATGATAGCCCATCAACATATATGATTTATTTTGTAGAAGGAAACAGGCAACATTGGAAAAGAAGTGAAATCTCTACCATGGAAATAGACTTTGTCAGATCCAAATTATTACAAGGCGGATGCATTGGAGCTGTTGTTTCTTTTCCTGATATACTTAGGGGTTATTCTCATATGCTTCGCCTTGATCCAAGGAAAGGATATGCTTCTATGGGAACATCAATTATTAGAAATATTGACTTGAAAATAAAAGAAGGCAGTAAAAATAGATATTCTGTTGATGAGTCTAAAGTGGATGTTGCATTATGTGCTGTTGCTAAAGATACGATCTTTAATCACAGCGTACGTACTTTACGTAATAGAGGTTTGACAACTTTCAAAGAAGAAATATGCCCAAAAAGAGAATTTAGAAGCAGGTATGCTGGGTTTGTTTAAATAAAATCTTTTTAATAGGATTTACCAACTATAGTCATGAAGATAGGTTTATTTAGCAACATGGAACCTTTATACAAGAATGAAGCTAAGAAAATAATTGAAGTTTTGAAAAGATACAATTTAGATTTTGAAGTTTATGAAAAAGTAAAAAAAGCTAGGTGTGATGTTCTAATAGTTGTTGGTGGTGACGGGACAATATTAAAAGTGGTTAGAGAATTAAAAAAACAAATACCAATTCTAGGGGTTAGTAAAGGAGTAAAATTCTTAACAGAAATAGAGTTCGATGAGTTTGAATCTTCATTAAAAAAACTCTTGAAAAAAGACTACAAAATCGAGGAAAGAATGAGATTAGCTTGTGAAATAAATGAATTAAAACTACCAAATGTACTGAATGACATAGTTGTGACAACATCAAAAGGTGGGGGAATTATAAGGTATTCATTGAAAATTGGCAACAAACTTATTTGGAGAGATGGCGGAGATGGTGTTATTATTTCTACACCAACTGGCTCTACAGCTTATTCATTGTCAGCTGGTGGCCCCATAGTTATTGAAAATGCTAATACGATTTCAATAGTTCCTATCTGCTCTATGAATAATAGTAAACCATTGATAGTTAACGATAATAACAAAATTGTTATAACAGACATTTTTTCAACAGCTGGTTGCGATGTTGTGATAGATGGGCAAAAAAGGCTCAAGATTAAAAATAAAACCTTAAGAATAAGAAAAGTAAAAACACCTGCTCTATTCATAAGATTTACAAATGAATACTTGAGAATTTTTGGGAAATTGAGAGAAAAGGCTGAAAAAATTATTTTATCAAAAGGTGCTCCACCTTCAGCAAAATTCATTTTTAAACTATTAACATATGAAAGGGCCTTAACTCAAAAGGAAATAATTGCTGAGACAAATCTTCCTGGAAGAACAGTGAGGCATGCTTTGGATTACCTGCTTGAAAATGGAATAATAGAAAAAAGGACTACTCTTAAGGATACACGTCAGGCTATTTATTTCATTGCTGAATAAACTGTAAATTACTTTTTAATTAATTCCAATTTTTCTTTTTTATCAGGAACTCTTTTTCCATCAACATACAGACCATCATTTTTCCATTCAGTTAAACCACAAGGAGCATCTAGTTGAGTTGTTGCTCTGTCAGACAAATATCTTGCAACAACCGGATTCTGAGGTGAAGGCTCTTTTATTACAGCAGCAAACAAGCCACAGGGATGTTTATAATTTTTAACAACTTGTTCCAATGCAGACATAGGATCAGTTGCTTCAATAAATCCACTATCTGTGTCTGAAAAAAATGGAGCTGCATTGCTGTTAGTAATCCATTGATAAACATTTTTGTTTTTTCATAATTCTCACTAAGAATAATCTGTTTTGAAAATTCACTTCAGAATTGTTTTAGGCAAAAAATTACACGATTTTAAAATCTTGGAAAAAATTTCCTCTTTCGAACTCGATGTGAAGATTGTATCACAATTATTTAACAGGTGTTAATATGATTGATAAAAAAGTAATGGAGGAATTAAGAAAAAATGTGGGTAAGAGTGTAAACGTAGAATACGTTTGGTATGGTTCAGAGCATAAAGAAAAAGGAGTTTTAAAAGAAGTCAATGATTTTGCAAATATAGAATTAAAAAGTGCAGGAATTCCTTTTGTTGGATATGGTTGTGCTATTCAAAAAATTATTGATGAAAATGGAAAAGTCGTTTATGATAATCCAAATATCATTTCAAGGTATGATGTAAGAGATGATGGAGGTTTAGATGAGGTTAGAAAAGCCACTTTTGGTCATCAGATTGCTAATAAAATGCGTGGTGAACAAGAAGCTGAAAGAAAAAGATGGGAGAAGAAAAAAGAAAAATTAGATAAACAAGCACAAAAAAATTCTGCAAGTTTTCAAGACTTGGGAAGAAGCCTAGTTAAATCTGATTTAGTTGAAGAATGGACAAAACATGTAGCTATTAATACTAAAGATTTCTACTCTGCTGGAGTCATTGACGCTTCACTAAAAGTAATGAAAGCTCTTTCTGAAGGTAAAACTCCAAAAGAAGCAGAAGAAACGGTTTATGATTTAGGTATTACTGGTTTTCAAATGGGATGTATTGCTCAGGCAGTTTCTTATTTTCATTCTAGAGGTGAAGAATTTAGAGAATACTGGAATGGGCAATATTTACCAAAGGATAAAGTTAAAAAAACTAAAGGTGTAGTTAATCCAGCAGTTTGGGCTATCGGATAAAACAAAAAAGTTATTCAGTTTATAAAGATTTTAATAGAGTTAACTAACTATATTTATGAAATACGCTGATAGAACAAACTTTATGAAAGCTTCTGAGATAAGAGAATTACTGAAGCTGACGGAAGACCCAGAAATTATTTCTTTCGGAGGCGGAATGCCTAGTCCTAAATCATTTCCAGTTAAGTTTGTTAAAAAAATAACAAAAAAGATTCTAGATGAGCATGGACTACAAGCATTGCAGTACGGTCCAACAGAAGGCATAACTCCTTTAAGGGAAACTTTAATAAAGAGAATGGAAAAAACAAGAAACATAAAATGCAACTTAAATCAAATAATAATAACATCAGGCTCCCAACAAGTCTTAGACTTAACCTCAAAAATTCTAATAAATCCTGGTGACTACATAGTTGTCGAATGTCCCACCTACATCGGAGCTTTAACTGCTTTCAATGCTTATCAGCCTAATTATATTCCAGTTCAAATGGATGGAAACGGAATGAAGACAGATGAGTTAGAGGAAAAACTTAAAGCAAACAAAAACAAACCAATAAAATTCATTTACACTATTCCTACATTCCAAAATCCTGCTGGTGTTTCTTTATCATTAGAGAGAAGAAAGCATCTTTTAGAAATAGCAGAGACATTCGATATTCCTATTCTTGAAGATGAGGCTTACTCAGAGCTAATATACTCTGGTAAAGATTTACCTTCGATAAAGAGCATTGATACGAACGATTTAGTCATATATACTCATACCTTTTCAAAAGTCCTTTCACCCGGCTTTAGACTAGGTTGGGCTGTTGGAAACGAGGAAATAATAAGAAAAATAGCAATTGCAAAGCAAGGTGCAGACCTGTGCACAAACATGCTTGTTCAGTTCATAGCAAACGAATACATAGAATCAGGTTTGATAGACAAGCAAATTCCAAAGATAAAAAGAATGTACAAAAGGAAAAGAAATATAATGCTAAAGGCTTTGAAAGAGCATTTTCCAGAAGGTTCAGTCTGGAACAAACCAAACGGAGGAATGTTTATCTGGGTTACTTTGCCTGAAAAAATAGATACAAAGGAAATGTTTGAAGACGCAGTAAATGCAAAGGTTGCTTATGTTCATGGAGCTGCTTTTTGCGTTGATGGGAAAGGACAGAATACTATGCGCTTGAATTTTAGCAATACTGATGACGATAAAATAGAGGAAGGAATCAAAAGACTAGCTAAGATAATAAAAGAAAGATTAGCATGAACTGGAAACAATTCCTGAAGCCAGACTGGAGAAAGGTTGTGATATTTATAATTTTTTTAATAATCTTTTTACCATTTAAGTCTGGTATTTCTATTGGTGAATTATATTGGCCGGCTATAGGTTTACCATTACCAATCTATGCAGAAAATTATTTCATTTATTTTGGGTTGATATTTGATTTAATTTTTTGGTATATCGTCTCATTATTTATAGTCTGGGTTTACGATAAATTTAAAAAAGTCAAAAAGAAAAAGTGATTAAATGAATAAAGTTTTATTAGATAAACCAGGAGAAAAAGTTCTTCTTCTTGGAAATGATGCAGTGGTTAGAGGCACTTTAGAATCTGGAATCGGCTTTGCCTCAACATATCCAGGAACACCTTCCTCTGAGATAGGAGATACTTTTGCAGAGATAGCAAAGGATGCTGGAATTTATTTTGAATACTCGACCAATGAAAAAGTTGCTTTAGAAGCTGCTGCAGGAGCTGCTCTATCAGGAGTTAGGAGCATGGTTTTCTTCAAACATTTTGGTTTGAACGTAGCATCAGATAGCCTATTTCCGCTAGTCTATTCAGGCGTAAAAGCAGGAATGGTAATACTTGTAGCAGACGACCCTCAAGGATGGAGTTCTGGTCAATCAGAAGAAGATACTAGATTATTTGCAAAAATAGCCCACCTTCCAATGCTAGAGCCATCGAATGCGCAGGAATGCAAGGATTTTGTAAAACTAGCCTTTGAATTATCTGAAAAATTCAAGATTCCGGTCTTCATTCGAACTACCACCCGTGTTAGCCATATAAGGAGCGTAGTTAAACTTGGAAAAATCATTAAAGGAAAAACAAAAGGAAAATTCATAAAAGACATTAGTTGCAGAAACTTCCCACCGTATTTAATAGATGTTCACAAGGAATTGCATGAAAAGCTAGAAGAAATAAAAAAGGTTTCTGAAAAATCTAAAGTTAATTTTATTTCCAACAATAAAAAAAGCAATCTAGGAATAATAGTTTCCGGCGTCTCTTACGACTATGTAATGGATGCTATGGATGATTTAAAAATAAGTCTTCCCGTGCTAAGAGTCGGGTTTACCTATCCAACTCCTGATAAGAAAATAAAAGATTTCATTAAAAAACTAAAAGAGGTTTTAGTGGTTGAAGAGTTGGAGCCAGTTTTAGAGGAAAGAATTCACGTCCTTTCAAAGAATGTTAATCCTAAACTAACAATCTATGGAAAAAGCCATCTGCCAAATGTAGGAGAATATAATGAAGAATTGGTTCTAGAGGCGTTAAGTCAAATAACAAAAAAGAAGTTCTCAATGAATTTAATTGCTCATAAGGAAAAATATCAAAAATTAAAAATAGCAAAAAGAATGCCAGTACTATGCCCTGGCTGCCCTCATAGGGCTACTTTTTACGCAGCGAAAGTTGCAACAGAAGGAATGGATGTCGTCTACGGAGGTGATATCGGTTGCTATGTTCTAGGCGTATACAAGCCATTAGAAACACAGGATTTTGTTTTCTCAATGGGGGCATCTGAAGGATTGGTCCATGGAATAAGAAAAACTACTAACCAAAAAGCTATTGCTTTTCTAGGAGATTCAACCTTCTTCCACGCCGGAATGCCTGGAATGGTTAACACAGTCTTCAACAAGTCAAACCCTTTGATAATTGTCTTAGATAACAGAATAACTGCAATGACAGGCCATCAGACAAATCCTGGCGTTGGTGTGACTGCGATGGGTGAGGAGACGAAAGCCATTTCTATAGAAGAGATTGCTAAATCTTTTGGGATTGAAGATGTAAAAGTAGTTGATCCGTTTGCTGTAAAGGAAATGATAGATACAATAAAAGAATTCTTAAACAAAGACAAAGTCTCAGTGATAGTTGCTAAGAGGGAGTGTCAGCTGCTTGCTATGAGAAAGAAAAAAGCTCAAGGAATTAATGTTTTGAAATTTGAGATTGACCAAAACAAATGCCAGAAGATTGGGATATGTTTAAATAAATTATCCTGTCCTGCTATTTACAAAGAAGGTGGAAAATATAAAATTGATAAGGATATTTGCACGGGTTGCGGTGTCTGTGCTCAAGTTTGCCCTGTAAAAGCAATACATGCGGTGAAAGAATGAAAGAATTTAATATTGTTTTAACAGGTATTGGCGGACAAGGAGTGTTAACGCTAGGAATGATTATAGCTGAGGCTGCTTTAAAACAAGGATATGATGTGAGAACGACGGAGCTGCATGGCTTAGCTCAAAGAGGGGGAAGCATACCATTTCATATTAGATTTGGTAAAAAAATGTATACACCTCTGGTTTTAGAGGGTGAGGCAGACGTTATAATATCTTTAGAACCTTTAGAAGCTTTACGATCTTGCTATTATGGTTCTAAACAGCATAAGACTATTTTTTTAATAGATAATGATCCAGTCATTCCGCTGTCAGTTTCTGTATTAGGAGAAAAATATCCTTCAATAAAAGAAATTGAAAACAATCTTAAAGGCTTTTCAAAAAAAGTAATCATTCTAAATGCTTCAGAAATAGTTAGGAAAGAAATTGGAAGTGATATTGCTGCAAACATTTATTTACTAGGCTATGCAATTGCTAAAAAACTTATTCCTTTGAAAGAAAAATTTATTCTAAAGGCAATGGAAGATGTGGTGCCAAAGTATTTTGAGGCTAATAAAAAAGTTTTTGAAATGGGTATGAAGCATTAAGTTTCTTTTTTTATCCAGTCTTCATATTCTTTGTTTGATTCGACATCAAACTTCATAATGCAAGGAATCGTGTAAGGATGTATTTCCTTAATCTCATTCTTAATTTTATTGAAATTTTCTTTTCTTGTCTTTACAATTAAAACAACTTCTCTTGTGTTCTCAATCTTTCCCTTCCACCAGTAAGCAGACTCAACAGGAAAGATGTTTGCGCATGCTACAATTCTTTTCTTTAGCAAATGCATAGCTACTTTCTTTGCTATCTTTTTGCTAGGGTTTGTTATGTAGACAAAAACAAATGACATTTTATCACAATGGGCATACGGATGTTGGACAACCGCCAGAGTATTCAGCCTCAGCTGTTAATTGTTTACCCAAATAAAGAACTTGCTGCGATTTAGAACCGTAGCGATAAACTGTTATTCCTTTGCATTTTAATTTGTATGCTAACTCAAAAATTCTTTTAACATCATTCTTAGTAGCATTTTCAGGTAGGTTAGTTGTTTTAGAAACTGCGTTGTCAACGTATTTTTGGAAGGCTGCTTGCATTTTAACATGCCATTCAGGCTTAATATCTAAAGCAGTTACAAATATTTTTCTAACATCTTTTGGAATTTCTTTTATTTTTTGTATTGAACCAGATTTTGCAATTTTTTCTAATAATCTTCCGCTATAAAATCCTCTTTCTTTTGCAATTTTTTCAAATAATGGATTTACCTCAAACAATCTGGTTCCTTCAAGAACATTTCTCATAAATGATATAGCAAACAAAGGTTCTATTCCAGAGGAACATCCAGCGATTATACTAATACTTCCTGTAGGAGCGATTGTTGTAACAGTCGCATTTCTCATTGCCTTATATTTTTCTTTATAAATACTCTTTTCAAAATTTGGAAAAGAACCTCTTTTAAATCCTAATTCTTCAGAAACTTTTCTTGCTTCATCAGAAATAAATTTCATAATTTTTTCAGCAAGCTTAATTGCTTTTTCAGAGTCATAAGGAATTCCTAATAATATTAGCATTTCTGCAAAACCCATTACACCCAATCCAATTTTTCTGTTATATTTTGTAACCTTTTCTATTTCAGGTAATGGAAAACGATTTGCATCAATTACATTGTCAAGAAAATGAACAGCAATATCTACAGTATTTTTTAATTTTTCCCAGTCTACTTCATTTTTTCTTACCATTTTAGATAAATTTATGCTTCCCAAATTGCAGCTTTCATAAGCAAATAATGGTTGTTCTCCGCAAGGATTAGTTGCTTCTATTTTTCCAATTTCTGGTAAAGGATTATGTCTATTGATTTCATCAATAAATATTATCCCTGGGTCTCCAGTTTTCCATGCATTTTCTATTATCAAATTCCAGACGTAACCAGCATTTAATTTTTTAACAACTTCTCCTGTTCTCGGGTTAATCAACTCATAATTTTCATTGTTCTCAACAGCTTTCATAAACTTATCATTAATCGAGACAGAAATATTGAAATTAGTCAAAAACCCTTCTTTGTTTTTTGAGGTTATAAACTCTAAAATATCTGGATGATCAACTCCAAGAATTCCCATCATTGCCCCTCTTCTTTTTCCACCAGCTTTTATAACATCAGTTGCAGCATCAAAAATTTTCATAAATGAAACAGGACCAGAAGCAACTCCTTTTGTTGATTTTACAACATCGCCTTTAGGTCTTAACTTTGAAAAGTCAAATCCAACTCCTCCTCCACTCTGTTCAATCAAAGCTGTGTGTTTAACTGCTGTAAATATGCTTTCTAAAGAATCTTCAACAGGAATTACAAAACATGCAGATAATTGGCCCAAAGGTGCGCCAGCATTAAATAATGTTGGAGAATTAGGAAGAAATTCTAACTTACTCATTGTGTTATAAAAATCTTCTCTAGTTTTTAGAACATTCCCACCGCAATTTCTATCAGTCTCAGCTATTGCTTTTGCAACCCTTTCAAACATCTGTGAAGGAGTTTCAATTGTGTTACCATTTTCATCTTTCAATAAATACCTTTTTCTTAGAACTTCTAAAGCATTAACTGTGAGTTTGGGTTCTGTTTCTATACCAAAGGCTTTCTTTAACTCTCTTATCTCTTCTTTCTTTTTTCTATACTCAGAGTATTCTTTTGCTACCTTTTCAAATCCTTTTTTCTTTAAGACTTCTATTACAATATTTTGAACATCCTCTACGCTAGGGATTCTTTCTTCGAACCTTTTGCTTAAAATGCTAACCACTACGTCAGAAATAGGTTTTGCTTTGCTGCTATCAAAGCCTGAAGCTACCAAAGCCTTGTGAATAGCATCTGTTATTTTTTGCTGCTCGAATTTTACTATTCTTCCATCTCTTTTCTTTATTTCAGAAATTGCCATAATAGAAAACCTTCATTTAAAAACTATCCTGCAACGCCCTTCTCTACATCTTCTATATTTTTTTCCTCTGTTTCTTCCTTAAGGTCTCCCCAATTTTCCTCCTCTTCATTTTCTTCTAGTTCAATCTCTTCCTTCTCTTCTTTAGGTTCTCCTTCCCTTATTAGTTCCATTGACTTGTTACAGCAAACTAAAGTTCCTCCACCAACCTCTGTGACCTTAACCTCATTTCCACAAACTCTGCATTTCCATATTTCTCCTTTTTCTCTTACACCCATTTCATCACCTACTCTACGCCGAAAGCTAGTTTTAAGACAACCCTGTACTCAATTATCTTACCGTTATCAACAACTGCTTTCTGGCTTATTACATCTATTCCTCTAATGTTTCTTACAGTTTCTGAAGCTCTTTTTAAGGCTTCTTCGATCGCGTCGTTCCAGCTCTTCTTAGAAGAGCCAATCAACTCGATTACTTTTGCAACAGGAATAAAATCACCTACCTTTTGGAGGATTTTTTAAAAACTCTTCTAATATAACAATAGTATTTTCAATATCTTCCTTGTTTGCAACTGCAGTAGCTGTGTGCAGATTCCTTATCGGCACTCCGATGACAGTGGAGGGCACCCCACCTTTTGTAATTAAGATACTTGCAGCATCTGTTGTTCCTATGTCACTAACATCTCTTTGAACGTTAATTTTTTTAACTTTCGCAATTTTTACAAGGCAATCATTAAGAGTTTTATCTCCAATCATTTCAGCATCCTTTATTGTAATGAACGGACCTTTACCTAGAGTTATGACAGATTCTCCTCTTGCATCAGACGTCTCTATAACATCGACAGCAATTGCCCAGTCTGGCTCCACTATGTAGGCGGAAGTCATTGATCCTACCAATCCGATTTCCTCTTGAATTGTAAAAACAAAGTATATTTCACAGCTAGATTTTTTTAATCTCTTAGCAAGCTCGATAAGAATGTAGCAGCCTATTCTATCGTCAAAAGCTTTCCCACATATTATTTTTTCTGAACCTAGATGGTAAAGGTCTCTTTCTAAAGATAAATAAGAGCCAGTTTCTACCCCAAGTTTTTTAAGTTCCTTTACACCTAATCCAGTGTCAGCAAACAATTCTTCTACTTTTGGAATTTGATTTATGAAATTCCCATCGTTAACCTCTCTTGTTGTGATTACACCATGGATTGTTCCTTTCTTGGTCTCGATGTGGACACGTTCCCCCAAAAGCATAACTGGATCAGCTCCACCAACCTCTGCAAAATAAATTCTTCCATTGGGTTCTATGCTTTTAACCATTAATCCAATCTCATCCATATGCGATGCAAGCATTATCTTTGGTTTTTTTCCTTTCTTATGAGCAATAAGATTTCCTACCTTGTCCACATAAACCTCGTCTACATACTTCTTAATCTCTGACTGTATAAGACACCTAACTTTCTCCTCGTTACCGCTTACACCAAAAATGCTTATTAATTTTTCTAATAAATCCATCATTTCACCTCAAAGTCTCAAGGAAGTCTACGATATTTATAGTTGTACGAATTGCAGCCATAATATATTTAAATAAGCGAATAATAAATAAATAGGTTCAAGGATATGAAACGAGCAATATTATTGCAAACGTTAGCTACAAATAACAAGAATAATCGTCTAAAAGAATTTATGGATAAAGCCATTAATGAGTATAATCATCTTTTATCTGAAAAATGGGATTGTGATTCTTTCATGGAATTTCATCACAAAACATTATCAATTAGCAAGAAAAACACATCTTTCAACGTTCAAGTTAGATGCAGTCTCATTAGAGATGCATGGAAAAAGAAATCCGACAGAGTTGATGGTTTGACAGTCAAGTTCAACATCCCCAGAAACTGCAAGACTTTCAATACAAAATCCAATTTCTTTGTTGAACTCGGAACATATCCTAGAGATAGGATTTCTGTTCCAATCAAGCAGAACAAGAATTATCAGAGGTTTCAATCTTTAATTCGGAATGATTGGTTATGCAAAACGTTCGGCTTGAACAAAGATTTACAGATTGTCGCTTTTCTTTCTAAGGAAAAGGAAATCAAGCAAAGAAAGAATATCATGGGAATCGATGTTAATGCCAAACATTTTGCTATAAGTATAATTTCTCCAGAAGGGAAAGTTCTCTATCAAACATATTTCGGAAAGCATATTTGGATCAAAAGAAAGAAGATTATGGAAAGAAGAGCAAAACTTCAATTTTTAAATGCTAAAAAGAAACTTAAGAGATTAAAATGTAAAGAAAAGAATTTCGCTAAAACAAATCTTGGACAACTTGTTAAAGAAATCATCAATCTTGCTATCAAGTATGATGCTGATATTTCCATTGAAAATCTTAAAAGATTCAAATCAAAAGGAAGAAGATTCAACAAAATCGTTATGAAAATTCCTTTCTTCAAGTTTAAGCAAATTCTTGAGCAAAGATGCTTTGATAATGATATTCGTTTGAATGTCGTGGATGGTTGGAATACAAGCAAATGGTGTAATCATTGCGGTGCTTTGACTAAAGGACATAGTTCCAACTATTCTTTGTTTAAATGTGAATGTGGTCAGATAGTCAATGCTGATAGAAAAGCTAGTTTGGCCATTGCTGTTAAATCTCTCTTGGAGCGGAATAGTCATACCCTTGAACCAGATATTTCTATCCAGATTTCCAAGAGAAGAGTTGATGTAACCCAGCTTTTACGTCCAAATGAAGTTGATGATTTGTGTTCTGTGAACTATAATTATCAACTTATGGAAAACTTCAAAATTTAGTAGGAAGTAGGTTACCTATAGAATATTTGTTTATGTTTATATTACTTACTTTTTTAAATCAAGAGAGTTTAAGAAATATTTTCACATCTCAAATCAATAACAGTAAAGTTATTTTTTGTATCAACAATTACAGGATATAGTAATTTATGTCTAATAATTTTTAGGACAACACCTTCAGGACTTATAACTTTTTCTTGAAAAATATAATCATAATTTAGAAAAGTTTGAGCATTACAATAGAGATAGTTTACATTTTCTCCTTCTGCTGAACCACCTCTACAATTTAAAATAATAGTACCTGTTTCCATTTCATTTGTATTACTTCCCAAAGAATAGCTCTGAAGGATAGTAACATTTGTAAATTCTGGACTTGCACTAACAAAGCTATAACTTGGATAATATCCAGTACTTATCTTATACAAACTTTCATGTAGAGATTCTATTATTTTATTCTCATAAGGGCAAGTATATTTTGAAACTTGTTGTATTTGTGTATTTGTTGTATTTTGAAAAACATTGCCTACCGCTCTTTCTATACCAGTCATTGGTAGAAAACTAAGATTAGTAAGAATCAAAAAAGTAGCTATACAAGCGATTAGTACGTAAGAACTAACTCTTGAAAATCTCATATGCTTTCCAGAACCATATACCAATAGAAAAGAACCTAATGTAAATCCCCAAAGCCCTATCCCAGCCAAATTTATTAAACTTACTGAGAATCCAAAGGCACTTATTCCTTGAGAAAGATAGTAAAGAACTGCTATTGATGAAAAAAACAAAAATAAAGATCCGATAAAAACAAGCCACCTCTTACTGAATATACCTAATGCAACAAATACAAATCCCAAAGGAATTAGGACAGATATTGGTAATAATACAAATTGAGTTGTTTTGACGTAATTCAATATACCGTTAGCTTCAATTTTAGGCAGTTCTGCCTGAAATGAATTAAACCATGTTGTTTGAATTTCAGTAAATCCAAATAAAGAAACTTGTAACCATGGAAGGAAAAGTGAAACTAAACATATAATTAGTCCTGTCCATGCTAATCCATCTACATAATCACGTCTATATCTAAAAGAAGGTGTTCTAATAGTATGTCTTAGTTTTATTTCATAAGGAATTGATGGCTCAAAGCCTATTCTTTTTCTTTTTTCTTTCTTCCTTTCTCTATCCCATCTATTAAAAACCTCTGTAATCTTATTTAATAGTGTTTTTTCACGTTCATCTTTCCATTCTTCATAAGTACGGCATATATGATCTTTTGGATCAGAATGCTCGTCACAGAAATAATTTCCACAATATTTACATCTGAATAGTTTTGATACTTTATCGCATCTGTAACATTTTGTATACTTGTGTTTCCTCATAATATCAGCTTTCAAGTTTGTAAATTACAACGTTAAAAGTTGAACTTCCTTCCTGCTTAACTTGCCCCTCCAAAAAAGCTGTATTACCAACCATCAATACATAATTATCATTATCTGGAGTTGTAAATGATATATTGACATTTTTTATTCCAGAATACTTTCCATCAGGATAATACGAAATGTAAGTTTGTGTTGTACTATTGACTAACTTTTCATACTCTGATTGTTTGAGCAAAAGCGTATTTAAGTTTCCACCTTCTATGACATTGATTTGAAATTCCACTTTTTCACTTTCTATCAAGTTAATTTCAATAGGTTTGTATTGATTTATTCCCAATGGAATTGTTTCATTATCAATCAGCGTCATTCTGTATAAAGTTATGTTGGGTGGCATTACAGTTTGAATATAGGATTTATTTTCAATAAAGGAATTATTCTCATAGCTTGGCTGATTTAGAAATCCTACTGGTGCGAATATTGCATAATATGCTATAACTCCAAAAATAATTAATATAAAAATAGCTATCAGAATTATTAATCCGATTTTAGCAGCTCTGGATACACCTCTTTCAGGTTTTATAAATATGTTTCTATGACTTCCAAGCCAATATAAAGATAAAATATCAAGAACTACAATGGTTACGCCAATAGCATTAATACCTTGGATAGAAAAAAGAAGAACATGAATAGCAGTTGTCAAGCCTAAGAGAAAAATAACAACATGCATCCATTCTCTTTGCATTTTCCACAAACCGTAATATAAGCCGAGAATCAAGAGAATATCTCCTAAACCTATAAAACCTCCATAGCCAAGTGTAATAGAATAGACTCCAAAAATAAAGAGTATAACAATATAAATTATAATCAAATTAACAGCTAACGGTCTTTTTACTTTTCCCATACTAATCATATATAAAAATCAGGATTTAAGTTTTCATTTTCAATGAATCTTCAAATATTTCCAGTCCTTTGTCAGCTTCTTTCTTGGTTATAGTTAATGGCGGGCAGAATCTTATCACACTTGTGCCTGCTGGTAAAAGTATCAAACCTCTTGCTAGGGCATTCATTATGATTTTATGTCTTTCTTCCCTTGCAAATTCCTTTGTTCTTCTATCTTTTACAAGCTCAATTCCAATCATCAGTCCCTTCCCCCTAACATCACCTATCATTTCATATTTTTCTTTTAATTCATTCAATCTCTTCAGCATATACTCTCCAATCTTCTTTGCATTCTCTCCAAGCTTTTTCTTTCTCATATAATTTAAACTAGCTATACCTGCTGCACACGCTAGAAGATTGCCACCCATGGTGTTAGCGTGGGAACTAGGAATCCAATCCATTATTTCTTTGCTTGAAAGAGTAGCTCCCATTGGTAAGCCGCCACCAATAGCTTTGCTTAAACAAACTACATCTGATTTAACAGCAAAGTTTTCTATTGCTAAGAATTTTCCAGTTCTAAAGCAGCCAGATTGAACTTCATCATCGCATAGTAGAACTCCGTAAATATCACAAAGCTTTCTTACACCTTTTACAAATTCTTCTGGTGGAACAACATATCCGCCCTCACCTTGTATGGGTTCGATAAAGACTGCAGCCAAATCATCTTTTACTGTTTTAATTGTGCTCTCTAATTCTTTTAGACACTCCATTCCGCACTCTGGATAAGTTTTGTTTGCAAAACAACGATAGCAATATGCATAAGGGGTGTGCTTGACAGGCAAGAACGGTTCGTATCTTTCTCTTTGAACAGGTTTTGATTTTGTCAAAGAAAGAGAACCCATCGTTCTTCCGTGGAATGCACCTTCAAAAGCAATTAGCCATTTCTTTTGTGTGTGCCACTTTGCAAGTTTTAAAGCAGCTTCCACTGCTTCAGTTCCTGAGTTTGAAAGAAAAGCGCAATTCAGATTGTTCGGTAAGAAGGTTAGTAAGGTTTCTATAAATCTTACAGGCAATTCTGCATAGAAATCAGAGAACGCAGGATGGATTGCTTTTTTTAGCTGCTGCTGAATTGCTTTAACAACTTCCGGGTTGTTGTGTCCTATGTTTGCTACTGCAACTCCTGCTGAAAAATCTAGATATTTTCTTCCATCTGCATCCCAAACGTAGCATCCCTTTGTCTTATCTAAGACTAGTTCATATTCTCTTGTCAATGAAGAAGAAATAACTTTCTTATCTCTTTCTATTATTTTCAAAGACTTAGGACCAGGTCTGTATTTCATACTTACTTTATTGTTTATCTCGCTTAAAACATTTTCTATTAGAATTTTTTATTGTTAAATAATTTTATATGTTTGTTGTTACATTTTATTTCTATGGTAAATAACAAGAAAAAATTTTTATTTGTATCGCGTGAGGGTCTTATAGGAGATCTTGTATGGCAAGTTAAGAAAGAAGGTCATGATGAAAAATATTTTATAGAAGATAAAAATGAGAAAGACGTTTGCGATGGTTTTGTTGATAAGATTGATAGTTGGGAAGATTTTAAAGATTGGGCTGATGTAATTGTTTTAGATGATATAAATTTTGGTTCTATAGCAGAAAAATTAAGAAAAGAAGGAAAGCTTGTAATTGGTGGGAGCACTTATACAGACAAATTAGAAGTTGATAGAGACTTTGGTTATAAAGAAATGATAGACGCAAAAATTAATGTTATTCCTAGTTGGATTTTTACAGACTTTGATGAAGCAATTAAGTTTGTACAAAAATATCCAGATAGGTATGTTATTAAACCGAGCGATATTGATCAAGGAGAGCAAAAAGAATTATTGTTTGTTGGAGAGGAAGATGATGGTAAGGATGTAATACAAGTTCTATCAATCTATAAGTTAAGATGGTCTAAAAAAATAAAGACCTTCCAGCTACAAAAATTCATCTCAGGTGTTGAAATTGCAGTTGGTGCATTTTTCAATGGAGAAGATTTCATTTATCCAATAAATGTTAATTTCGAGCATAAAAAATTATTCCCGGGAAATATCGGTCCATCTACAGGAGAAATGGGTACAAGCATGTACTGGTCTCAACCGAACACAATATTTAATGAAACCTTACTTAAAATGAAAGAAAAACTAAAGCAAAGCGGTTATGTTGGCTATATAGATATTAATTGCATTGTAAACGGAAGAAACATATATCCACTGGAATTTACTTCTAGATTTGGCTATCCCACTATAAGTATACAAATAGAAGGCATCCTAAGTGGATGGGGAGATTTCTTATATGCTTTGGCAAAAAAGGATAAGTTTGATTTTAAAGCTAAAAAGGGTTTTCAAGTTGGTGTAGTAGTAGCTGTTCCACCTTTCCCATTTAGAGACCCTAATGCATTTAAAAGATATTCAGAAGATGCTACAATAGTTTTCAAAAAACCTAATATGGACGGTATAAGACTTGGAGATGTTAAACTGGTTGATGATAACTGGGTACTAGCTGGAAGTTCGGGATATGTGATTATAGTTGTTGGTACAGGAACTACAATGGAAGAAGCTAGAAAGTCGGCTTACAATAAAATTTCTAACATAACTATTCCCAACATGTTTTATAGAACTGATATAGGTGAGAGATGGTTTACAGACAGCGATAAGCTTTTTGCTTGGGGATACATTTAGCTTGTGTCGATTTGTGCTCTTTGTAATTTTCCCGAGTAATCAAAATAAACAGTTTTAGTTTCAGAAAATTCATTTATGCCTTCTATTCCACCTTCCCTTGTTGTGCCTGATTGCTTAACGCCGCCGAATGGCAGGTGAATCTCAGCTCCAATGGTGCTTGAATTAACATAAGTTAGTCCTGCATCAATTTTTTCAATTGCCTTGAAAGCATTGCTCATGCTGTTTGTATAAATAGAAGAGCTCAGACCATACTCAACAGAGTTAGCAATTTTAATTGCATCGTTTAAATCTCTGGCGGATATCAAAGAAACTACAGGTCCGAAAATCTCTTCTTGTGCAATCCTCATATCTATAGAACAGTTTGTAAAGAGGGTTGGTTCAAAGAACCATCCTTTCATTTTAGGAATATGACCACCAATCAAAAGTTTAGCTCCTTCATTCAGGCCAAGGCTAACATATGTTTTTGATTTCTCTTGAGCAGCTTGATTAACCAGCGGACCAACATCTGTTTTTGCATCCAAGCCATTTCCTAATCTTAATTTTTTAATTCTCTCGACAAGCATTTTCTCAAACATATCTTTTATTTTCTCATGAACGATGACGCGGGATGCAGCTGTGCATCTTTGTCCTGTAGTTCCATAACCACCCCAAATTACGCCGTCCAAGGCTAGGTTCAGATCAGCATCATCCATAACTATTATTGGATTCTTTCCTCCTAGTTCTAGGCTAACCCTTTTAATTCCAGCTATTCTAAGTATTTCTATTCCAGTATCTCTATGACCTGTAAATGAAATTGCTCTAACTTTTTTGTGTCTAACCAAATGTATTCCAGCAACTCCACCTGGTCCTGTCACGAGATTAATCACCCCCTTTGGAATTTCTGCTTTTTCAAGAATTTCTATAAATTTAATAGCGCACAGAGGTGTGTCCGATGATGGTTTAAGAACAACGGTGTTACCACATATTAATGCTGGCATTATTTTCCACGATGGAATTGCTACAGGAAAATTCCAAGGAGTTATTAAACCTACAATACCTAGCGGTCTTCTAACTGTCATTGCAAACTTATCCTTTAGCTCAGAAGTGGTTGTGTGGCCGAATAATCTTCTTCCTTCTCCTGCCATTAAAAATGTCATATCAATTGCTTCTTGAACATCGCCTCTAGCTTCTGTAAGAACCTTTCCCATTTCTTCTGTTATTATTTTTGCTAGTTCTTCCTTGCTTTCTTTTAACAATTGACCTACCCTAAATAAAATTTCTCCTCTTTTTGGTGCAGGCATTTCGCTCCAAGTTTCAAAAGCATCCTCAGCAGAGTCAACTGCTGAGTTTATGTCCATTTCATTTCCTTTCTGAAATTCTCCTATTGTTTCTAAAGTAGCAGGATTGACTCTTGTGAATATTTCTCCAGACTCAGAATTTACCCACTCTCCGTTGATATACATTTTGTAAGATTGAACCATAACTTTATTTTGAATTGCCACAATAAAAACCTTTTTATAGCTTTCTATAGAACAATTAAACAGGGTTGGTATGACCGGCGAACGACTTTGCTTTGAGAATAATTAGAAAAACTCTTTCTATTCCTAGGTCTAGAGAGGAACTTCTTAAAATAACAAAATTGTCTGATAGAACTCTTAGATACAATCTTTCTATTTTAAAGAAAAAGAAACTGATAATAGAATATAAAACTCTAAAAGATATGAGAAAGAATTTATATTTATGGCATAGCGTTCACAAAAGTGATTAAATGATAGTTGCTAAAAATATAATAGATTTGATAGGAAAAACACCTATGATAAGAATAAATAATCTTACAGGTTCTAATAGCGCAAAAATATACGCAAAGCTTGAATGGTATAATATTGGTGATTCAGTAAAAGATAGGATGGCTCTATATATTTTAAAAAATGCAGAGAAATCAGGGAGGAATAAAAAAATAGTTGCTATATTGCCTGACAATGGTTATAAATATCTAAGCACAAATTTGTTTGATTAAGCTTTTAAATGATTTTAATAGAAATTATAAATATGCGGGAGTGGCAGAAAGTGCCAAGCACCTGTAACGGCTATGCGCTTGATTCAAAAGAAGGCGAACCTGCAGTAGTTATGAAGAAAGCAAGATAATCGAGTTCGACTCTCGACTCCCGCTATCATGGTGATTAAATGTTAAAAATTTATAATACATTAACCAAGAAGAAAGAAGAGTTCAAACCATTAAAGGACAAAATAGTAACAATGTATAATTGTGGATTAACTGTTTATGACTACGCTCATATAGGAAATCTACGTGCGTATACTTTTGTAGATATTCTTAGAAGATATCTTGAATACAAAGGTTTTACTGTAAAACAGGTTATGAACTTTACAGATGTTGGGCATATGTATGAAGATGTTGACATAGGAAAAGATAAAATGGAAGATGCGGCCAAAAGAGAAAAAAAGGATCCTTGGTCTATAGCAGAATTCTATATTAAAGCATTCTTAGAAGATTCTAAAGCAATGAATTTTGAAGAACCTATGGTAAGACCTAGAGCAACAGAGCATATAAAAGAAATGATTGATCTTATTCAAAGATTAATTAAAAACGGCTATGCATATGTTGTTAATGGTTCTGTTTATTATGATGTCGCAAAATTCAAGAATTATGGAAAATTATCTGGCAACACTGTTGAAAAATTAAAAACAGGAGCAGGCGGTAGGGTTGAGTTTAATTCTGATAAAAGAAATCAGTTTGACTTTGCTCTTTGGATAAATGACCCTAAACACATAATGAACTGGAAATCACATTGGTGTGAAAAAGGATATCCAGGTTGGCATATTGAATGTTCTACTATGTCAATGAAATATTTAGGAGAAACTATTGACATCCATACTGGTGGCGAGGATAACATATTTCCACATCATGAATCTGAGATTGCTCAATCTGAAGGTGCAACCGGTAAGCAATTTGTTAGATATTGGATGCATAATAGGCACCTTTTAGTTAACGGAGAAAAAATGTCAAAATCTTTAGGAAACTTTTATACATTAAAAGACTTGTTAAAAAAAGGATACTCTGCAAAAGCTTTTAGATATCTTATGTTTTCAGCACAATATAGAACTAGTTTAAATTTCACAGAAGAAAGCTTGAAAAATACAGAAAAGACTGTTAATGGTTTAATTGATTTTGTTGATAAAACAAAAGAATTAAATATAAAAGGCACATATAATGAAAAAATTAAAGAAAAAATAATTGAAACTAAAAAGAAGTTTGAAGAAAGTATGGATGATGATTTAAACGTGCCTCTCGCACTTGCAGCAGTTTTTGAACTTGTTAATGAAACCAACAAAGCCATTGATGAGAAAAAAATTTCTAAAGAAAATCTTCAAGAAGT
>Ga0315282_10001266_pt1 | contig 48187 bp, 53 predicted proteins | sample YL17G07_20_MG_FD_203693 | JGI IMG/M metagenome (GOLD analysis project Ga0315282, IMG submission 203693) | Sediment microbial communities from Yellowstone Lake, YNP, Wyoming, USA - YL17G07_20 | ecosystem: Environmental > Aquatic > Freshwater > Lake > Sediment | place: USA: Wyoming | collected...
TTTAGTCTTATTTAAATCTAATGTCTAATGAATATACATTTAATGTATAACCTTTAAATACTTATAATTAACATTAACATTTGTGGTATGATATGGAAAGATCAATATTTAGGGAGGTATTTGGAAGTTTCGGAGACACACCGTTTTTGAAAGTGCTAGACTTCTTTATAATGTTCCAAGAATTCGATTACTCAAAAAGCCAGGTAGCTAAAGAAGTAGGAATATCCAGGGTAACAATAGAAGGATTGTGGAGAGATTTGATAAAAAGAGAGTTTATTAAAAAAACTAGAGTAGTAGGAAGGGCTGAGTTATACAAATTGAATAGAACAGACCCAACAATTAAGGCCTTGATGGAATTGGATATGAAACTGTCAGGAATTTATGCCAGAAAGCAAGCTGAATCTACCAAATTGATGAAGGAAATTGAGCATAAAGTGGCAGTACCTGCATAATATTTGCTAACAACTGTTATCTAAAGTTAATGATTTTATCGTTTTGCATTGATGAGCATTGATAGGTTTTTATGCTACAATTTTCTAATTGTTTTTATGAAAACTATAGGCATTATCGGTGGAATGAGTTGGAAATCTTCTTTAGAATACTATCGTATTATTAATGAATTGATTCATAAAAAACTGGGTGGTTGGCATTCTGCTAAAGTCATTATGTATTCTGTTGATTTTGGAGAAATAGACCTTGAACATCGCACTAAAGAGTGGAAGAAATCTGATGAGATTTTATTTAATGCTGCCAAGAAGTTAGAACAAAGCGGTGCGGATTTTATTATTATCGGAGACAATACTGCACATGTCTTGGCAGAAGATATGCAAAAAATAGTAAAAATTCCTATTTTACATATAGCTGATGCTACCGCCGAAAAGATACTCGATAAAAAAATCAAAACCGTAGGATTACTAGGGACAAAATATACAATGCAAGAAGAATTCTATAAAGGCAGATTAAAACAGATTCATAAAATAAAAGTTATTGTTCCAGATGAGATAGAAAGAGATATAGTTAATAATGAAATAAACAATTTTATCTTAGGAAAGAAAAGTTCTCAAGCTAAACAACAACTTATTAAGATAATAGACAATTTAATAAAGAATGGTGCAGAAGCAATAATCTTAGGATGCACAGAACTTCCACTAATTATCGATCAAAAAGATGTAAAAGTACCTTTGTTTGATACGATGAAAATTCACATAGAAAAAGCAGTTGAATATTCTTTAAGATAAAGTATAATGCAAATCCCAACTTTGACCTATATTCTCGTATCTTCAAAAACAATCCACAGAGCTCCATCCGGACCTGCTTCATATTGATGCAACGGATATTTGATCGGTTTTCTTTTAATCCAAAAGGGTTCATGAGTAAAACCAATGTTCATAGGAACCTTCTTTTCAAGCGTTTCATAATCATTTTTCCTAAAAGTCTCCATCCATCCAAAACCCCTCAATTGCGTGTGAATCTCTAGAAATGGAACTTTTTCATTAGAATGATCATGTATTCCACAATGTACATTTGGACCTGCATACCAGAGGTTTATTCTAAAGTCATCCAAATGGATCTGAGGTCTTGTATAATACATGTCTTTTTCTTCGAATTCTTTTGTTGATATCATATTTCTTATATGTTCCCAACGAATAGGCAATCCTAAAATTTTGTCTTTCATGATTTTATTATTGCCAGTATCCTCGCAAATCCATAAAAGTGCTCCGTCATTGCCTGATTTTAAGGTTGCATTTTTTATTACAAGCGATTTTAAAGTTTTCAATACAGGCTCAGCCAAATGACCTCTCAAGACTGTAACAATTGAATTATTTCTATTCAGCTCAAATTTCATTCCAGGCGGTAGCCAGACAGCAATCATTCTATATCCTGATGTTCTAATTGCTGGTTCTGATATAAGAATTCCATCTTTCCTTTCAGACCATTTCAAACCTTCAACGTTACCGATATCTATATTTTCTTCTTTCATCGTCCTAATTAATTTTAAAATGTTTTTGTTCACGAGTTTTATTTCATCATCATTAAAACGGTAATCATGTCCAATACCTTTTATCAAAACGAATTGTTTCGGCTCGTTGGCATTATTAAAGATTTGTCTTACATGTTCCGGAGGACATTGATCATCCTTTTCACCAGTAATGAAAATTATTGGCACTTTGACCTTTTTCACATCATCCATGACGTCATATCTGTCTTTATCGATTGCATGAGAGTATGGAACGTGAAACTCCCTTTTCTGTTCTCTATTATCGGGTAAATCTCTATATGAAATGCTAACGCCAGTTTTCTGCCAATCTTTATATCGTTGTCCCATCATTGTCGTGAGTTTAGATGATGGCATGATTGATAAAACAAAGGAAATTCTTGGGTCTCTTGCGGCATATAGAATTGAAACCTGCCCGCCCCTGCTATGACCGCCAATCAGAATATAATTATACTTAGCTTGGTGAAGCATGTATTCGAGAACATTTTTGATGTCTTCGAGATATTGAGTTGTTGTATAGTTAGAAATATCTCCATCACTTTCCCATATACCAGTAGAATCGAATCTCACTACTGTATATCCTTCTTTGCTCAACATCTCAGCTAGACCTGTCAGATGCCTATAATCCTTAGAATCTAAATAGCCAGAACATAGGATAGCGAGTTTTCCAGTTTTCTTTTCTGAGTAAAGAATTACAGCTGCGAGGTTACCCTTTGAAGATGGTATTTTTGTTTTTTCTGTTTTCATTCTATCACAATATCTTTTTTAATCTTCTAACTATTTCAATATCTCCATCAGAAACCATTTTCAGTTTCTCTGCTTCATTCAATGAGAATAACTGCATCTTCTTACCTTCTTTAAGTTTAAACTTTGAAAGATTGTTTTTTAATGGTGCAATGAACACCTTGCATAAAACAGCATCAAAATCAAAATGAAATCTTTTCTTCAAAGAATCTTCAATTTCATAACCGTATTCTCCAATATACTTGTATTCCTTTAAGTCAAAGTTCAGCTCTTCCTTTGTTTCTCTAACAACTGCTTGTTCTGGAGTTTCCCCATCTTCGATTTCTCCTCCAAAGAATCCGTATTCTTCGCCTAGTTTGCTAATTCCTCTTCTATCCTGTAAAAGGATTCTTTTCTTATCATCATAAAAAATTATAACCGCAACTTTTCTTGTTTTCATATACTCAAATTATTGTTGGAAACATAAAAATCTATCAAAATTATCCCCCGCTCCCCCTCTCTCTATAGACAAACATATACTAAGAAGTAAGATTATTAACTCATAAAATAAAACCAATCTTTGCTTTATTAATTAAATCTTGCGAATCTTTTTGAGTTATTATTTGTCCACAACCGCCTGTAGGATACATAACGCTATAAGGGTCAGTGCTGTGACCTAACCCTAATGCATGTCCAATTTCATGTATTGTGGTGATAACATGCTGGCAAGGTTCATAATCGCTTCCAATAGTAATAGTTCTAAAACGATATGGAATAATCCACACAAATCCGCTTGTTTCACTTTCTAATCCACCCACGATATTTGGATTCCATGTTATATGAGAATTTGCTAAAAAATCAAGATAAGAATAATCTACAATCTTAAATCTGATAGTATTATCCGAAGCTTTTTCTAATTGCTCCATTGAAATATTCAAAGCAATAGAATCGTAGTTTGTCATCGTACTTTTGTCTACAGATATGGTAAATGTTATCGGACATATGTACGGGAGATTTCTATCCAAAGAGCATGCAATCCCATTCACAAACGGAATAACAAAAAAGTATAGTAATGGACTTAGAATAATAAGCCAAACAATAAGTGATTTTATATGAAATTGAATTCTAAATAGTCTTTTAATCTTTCTATCGATTGGTGTATAACGTTCATAATATGAATGACCTTCCCTTGAAAGTGGAAGTCTCTCATGAAGTACTCTCTTTTCTCTTCTTTTCTTATCCCATCTATCAAATATCCCAGTCATTCTTTTGATAATGTTTTGCTCCTCTTTTTCTTTAAATTCTTTATAAGAGTAACAGGCATGGTCTTCAGTATAAGAATGCTCGCCACAGAAATGTTCTCCACAATATTTGCATCTAAATAGTTTTGATTCTCTGCCGCACCTATAACATTTTCCCATATAAGAAAATTTAATAAATCAAGATTTAAAACTCATTTAGTAAACTTACTGGCAAGGTCTTTCATATACGTAAGTTCTTTCAGAAAAATTAGGATTGCAAGAACCGCTTACAGTATCAGTAAGCCAATATATTGAGCAGTTCTGTATTTTTCCATTCTCATCGCAAAACAATGGTGTTTTAGACTTGACCGTGTTAATTTCCATTTCCACGATAGACAGAATGACCTTACTAGAATTGCATAAATAACTTAAATCTAAAGTGTTTGAACCGTAAAAACCTGAATATTTGATTAGCCATTGGTCGCTAAGATAATTTAAAGTGTCGTTAACAGAATCAAAGGATTTAGTCTCTAATATTCTGTAACTAATCGGTATCTGAGAAACCTTTTCTTTTATATTTAACCGTTCTTGTATGTAACTTATACAGGTTTCTTCAGCTGTAGGAGGCTTAGGAGTAGGTAATATTGAAGTTTGTTGATTTCCTTCATTTCTTTGACTTGCAGTTTGTTCCGTACATCCCGCTATCAAAATTATTGCTAAAATCAAGATAGTTATAAAGGATTTCATAATATCATTTTTATCTTTGACTTACAACAACATTTACGTTTTGCTTTTTTCTACCAGCAGGACTTATAATTATTAATCCAACAAGTAGGCACAATACGCCTATAAATCCCCAGAAAAATGAGTCTCCAAAATTACCTAACTTTACTATAATGAAGCTCAACACAAAAAATACTATTCCTACAATGATGAAGATAATGCCGATTTTAAACCTGTAGTCAATAGGTTTTTGATATGGTTTATAATGGGGTCTGTGATATCTGTGATGATATCTATGATATCTTGCCATACTAAAGATATGTAAAAATCAGGATATAAAATTAAATATTTTTAGCTATTAAAAACCAAACATTTTTTTAAACAAGCCTTCATCTAAATCGCTTACGTTTTTAAGTATTTCTTCAGTATTAGCATTGAAGTCTATTTTTATTAACTTGGCTAATTCTTTTATGTAATCCTCTGTGATAGGATTACCTTCTATATCAGGGACTAATAAAATTAAACGAAAGTTATCAAAATCTATGCCATGACCTATGGATCTAGAGCGTGGGGCAAAGGCAGTAGCCATTTCCATATCCTTATCATTTTTTATCTTGATGATTTTGGAATTATCTTTTTTGGCTTCCTTAATTTTTTCATTATACCATTTTTCAGCTTTTTCTTTCTTTTCGACATCTCCCTTGTCAAACTTGCTTTTGCTCTGCAACAAGTTTTTCATAATTTCTTCTGGTTCATTAATTAGTTTTTTATTTATTTTTTCTCCTATCTCTTTGACATCATCTTTGGTTAGATTCTTCGTGTTCAAATAAAGTAGAATCTCAGCTCTTAAATTGAGAGTATTTTCTCTAAAGAATTTCCTCTTCGAAATGACTTGATTATATTTTCTATGAATGCATAAGTTCATGCCAACCAAATAACTCCTTAACTTTTTGTGAGTCTAACCGAATAGCTTTAATGTAGTTTTCAGCAAGCTTTCTTAAGTTCTCTATAGCCTTGTTTACTCTCTCTATCTCTTTTTTATCTTTCTCTAGTTTTTTGTTAATAAAGTATTTTTTAATAGGGTTTGGTTTAATTTCTTTCAATTTTTTCATATCAGAATCGTAATATTCAAGTTGTCCCTTGAAATTCTCCAGATTAAATTTAAGGTCTTCAAATACGAGTCTTCTATGAAGGTCTTCATTCGTTGGGCCAAACTTCCAGTTCTTTCCATCACTTGTAAGCGTCATTAATATTTTAAGTCTAAAGAAAGCTAATTTTCCTATCGGATTTTCAGGAGTTCTTAAACCCATTACTCCCTTTAGGTTTTCAAGTGTTTTAGGATTAATTATTGGACATTCCTTGTTATGACCGTCTTTAATAAGTTCTCCACAAAACTTACAATAAGGTTCTTTACAATAATCAGTGCTCACAAATTTTACAGTAACCTTTTCCATACTAATAATAAGAAATCAGGATTTAAGTTTTTTCATTTTTCTAAGTTTCCGAATTTTTATTTGACTTTATTTGCTTTATTTTTTCTGAAATTGTTCTAGACAAATCTGGGTCTGCTTTAATTAACATCTTTAGAAGTTCTTGTATTTCAAATTCTTTTCTGCTTTCTTCGTCTAGTCCCATACCGCAGAGATAACAATATTTGTTAGTCTTATCATTGGGGGTGTTACATTTAGCACATATGATAGGTTCTAGAGTTATTGCTTTCTTTTTTGGCATTTGTATGCCATCAACTTGATACACCAACTCTTTTGTATCTTGAGCCGAGAAATGACTATAAACATTTGGCATAGAACTATTTCTGCTCCATCCAGCAAAATATTTCATAGCCGTATGAGACAAACCTCTCTTGTCTAATTGGGTTAATCTGGAGTGTCTAAAGAGATGACAAAAAACTCTTTTCTTTATTCCTGCTCTTCTAGCAACTTTTAGAACAGTTAATCTTAGATAATCATCATAAAGTCTTTTGCCGAAATATTGTTTTAGAGAGCAGAATAGAGGAGATTTTGGGTCACTTTTTAGAGGGTGAACATTGATCCAGTTTTTTAAAGCTGGTATAGAAAAACTCAGAGGAACTTCTCTTTTTCCTGTTTTCCCGTTAACAACTATGTAACCCGTTCTATCAGTTTCTATAAAAACATCTTCTATATTTATGCCAAGTACTTCTCCTCTTCTACAGGCACTATCAAATAGAAGAGAAATCAGACATTTATCTCTTAAATTATCAGCAGTGTCAATTAATTTTAACACTTCATCTTCAGTTAACATGTCAGCAGATATAAGACTATTACTGTGGTTTTTGGGCAAAGGAAAATCTGCTACCTTTGGTTTTTTAAGCCATTTGAAATATTGTTTTAATGCCCTTAGCCTGATTATTATGGTGTTAGGTTCATTATCATTTATGCTATCCAGAAACCTTCCAATATCCTTTTTGTTTGCCTTCTCTAAAGGTTTCTTTAAAAATCTTTCAACCATTCTCAAGCTAGATATGTACATTTCTATAGTAACATCACTTAGCTTTCTTCTTAATAGCTCTTTTTTATATTCTACCAAGCTCATATTTATCACATAAACCGCTCAAATATTAAGCACGCGTGATTATGCTGATAGTTTGAGGAATAATTATGAAATATGCAGACAGAACAGAATTTATGAAAGCTTCAGAAATAAGGGAATTGCTAAAACTGACAGAAGACCCAGAAATAATTTCTTTTGGTGGAGGAATGCCAAGCCCTAAATCATTTCCTATTAATTTTGTTAAAAAAATAACAAAAAAAGTTCTAGCAGAACATGGGCCTCAAGCTTTGCAATATGGTCCAACAGAAGGCATAACTCCTTTAAGAGAAGCTTTAATAAAAAGAATGGAAAAAACAAGGAATATAAAATGCAGTTTAAACCAAATAATAATAACTTCAGGTTCCCAGCAAGTCTTAGACCTAACTCCTAAAGTTCTAATAAATCCAGGAGATTACATAATTGTAGAAAATCCTACATATATTGGAGCTTTAACAGCTTTCAATGCATACCAGCCTAATTATATTCCAATTCAAATGGACAAAAATGGAATGAAGACAGATGAATTAGAAGAAAAACTCAAAGCAAACAAAGAAAAACCAATAAAATTTATTTATACAATTCCAATGTTTCAAAATCCTGCTGGCGTTACTCTGTCTTTAGAAAGAAGAAAGCATCTCTTGGAAATAGCAGAGACTTATAACATTCCTATTCTAGAAGACGAGGCATACTCAGAGCTGAATTATTCCGGTGAGGATATTCCTCCTATAAAAAGCATGGATAAAAATGATTTAGTTATTTATACTCATACCTTTTCAAAAGTTCTTTCTCCTGGCTTCAGGCTAGGTTGGGTTGTTGGAAACGAAGAGGTAATAAGAAAAATAGCAATAGCAAAACAGGGGGCAGACTTATGCACGAACATGCTTGTTCAGTTTATAGCAAAAGAGTATGTTGAATCTGGACTAATAGAAAAGCAGATTCCAAAGATAAGAAGAATGTACAAAAGAAAAAGAAACATAATGCTTAAAGCTTTGAAAGAAAACTTTCCAGAAGGTTCGAGCTGGACAAAGCCTAGAGGTGGGATGTTTATTTGGGTTACTTTGCCTGAGAAAATAGATACAAAGGAAATGTTTACAGACGCGATAAAGGCTAAGGTTGCTTATGTTAATGGGGCTGCGTTTTGCGTTGATGGAAAAGGTCATAACACAATGCGATTAAACTTCAGCAATACTGATGACGATAAGATAGAGGAAGGAATCAAAAGATTAGCAAAAATAATAAAAGAAAGATTAGCATGAATAAAGTTCTGCTCGATAAGTCAGGAGAAAAAGTTCTTCTTTTAGGAAATGAAGCAATTGTTAGAGGTGCTTTAGAATCTGGTATTGGCTTCGCATCTACTTATCCTGGAACGCCTTCTTCTGAGATTGGTGACACGTTCGCTGAAATAGCAAAGGATGCTGGAATCTATTTCGAGTATTCAACTAACGAGAAAGTTGCTTTGGAAGCTGCTGCTGGAGCTGCTTTATCTGGAGTAAGGTCAATGACATTCTTTAAGCACTTTGGATTGAACGTTGCTTCAGATAGTCTCTTCCCGTTAGCTTATTCAGGAGTAAAAGCAGGAATGGTAATACTTGTAGCAGACGATCCGCAGGGTTGGAGCTCTGGTCAATCAGAAGAAGATACAAGGCTTTTTGCAAGAATAGCCCACCTTCCAATGCTCGAACCATCAAATGCTCAGGAATGTAAGGATTTTGTTAAGATGGCTTTTGAATTATCTGAAAAATTCAAGATTCCCGTTTTCATAAGAACCACTACCCGTGTCAGCCACATGAGGAGTGTTGTTAAGCTTGGAAAAATAATTAAAGGGAAAACAAAAGGAAAATTCGTAAAAGACATTCACCTTCGAAACTTCCCACCGTATTTAATAGATGTCCATAAGGAATTGCATGATAAACTTGAGGAACTAAAAAAAGTTTCTGAAAAGTCTTCAATTAATTTTATTTCTAACAATAAAAAAAGCAATTTTGGAGTGATAGTTTCCGGTGTGTCATATGATTACGTAATGGATGCTATGGATGATTTGAGTATAAAACTTCCAGTCCTGAGAATTGGATTTACTTATCCAACTCCTGATAAAAAAATAAAAGATTTTATTAGAAGCCTGAAAGAGGTTTTAGTTGTTGAAGAGTTAGAACCTATACTAGAAGAAAGAATTCATTTTCTTGCAAAAGATGTTAATTCTAAGTTAATAATTTATGGAAAAAGTCATTTGCCAGTTGCAGGCGAATATAACGAGGAATTGATTCTAGAAGCGTTAAGCAAGATAACAGGAAAGAAGTATGAAATGGATTTGGTTGTCCACAAAGAAAAATATAAAAAATTAAAAATAGCCAAAAGATTTCCTGTAATGTGTCCTGGTTGTCCTCATAGGGCTACTTTTTATGCAGCCAAGGTTGCAACAGCAGGTATGGATGTTGTTTACGGTGGGGATGTTGGTTGCTATATTCTAGGAGTATACAAGCCTTTGGAAACTCAGGATTTTGTTTTCTCAATGGGAGCATCTGAAGGGCTGGTTCATGGCATAAGAAAGACTACTGACCAAAAGGCAATAGCATTTTTAGGTGACTCTACCTTCTTCCATGCAGGAATGCCTGGTATGGTTAATACTGTCTTTAACAAGACAAATCCATTGATAATTGTTCTCGATAACAGGATAACTGCGATGACAGGTCACCAGACAAACCCAGGAGTAGGAGTAACTGCCATGGGTGAAGAAACTAAAGCAATTCCTATAGAGGATGTTGTAAAGTCATTTGGAATCGAGAATGTTAAAGTAATTGACCCATTTGCTGTAAAGGAAATGATAGATACCATAAAAGAATTTTTAAACAAAGATAAAGTCTCGGTTATAGTAGCAAAGAGAGAGTGTCAATTGCTTGCTATGAGAAAGAAAAAAGCTCAAGGAATAAAGGTTCTGAAATTCGAGATTGACCAAACCAAATGCAAAAAAATTGGCGTTTGTTTAAACGAATTGGCTTGTCCTGCAATTTACAAGGAAAAAGGTCAGTATAAGATTGATAAAGACATTTGCACAGGTTGCGGAGTCTGTGCTCAGGTTTGTCCTGCAAAAGCAATACGTGCGGTGAATGAATGAATTTAAAACAATTCCTGAAACCAGACTGGAGAAAGATTGTGTTATTTTTAATTTTGTTTATGATATTAATTTTTTTAGAATTGACTATTCTTTCTTGTTTTGGAGGTATTAATTGTAATTTAATAAATCTTGGAACTGTAAGCTATCAAATACCTTTTACTTGCATAAACGTTTGTGTAAGTCCAAATCTTGTTAATTTATACAAGTCTATATTTTATCTTTCTTTTTCCATTATTATTTATTTTCTCTCTTACTTTATAGTATGGATTTATGATATTTATTTCAAAAAAGTGAATAAAGAATGAAAGAATTTAACATTGTTTTAACTGGAGTCGGTGGTCAAGGAGTCTTGACACTAGGAATGATAATAGCCGAGGCTGCATTAAAGCAAGGATATGATGTTAGAACAACCGAGCTTCATGGCTTAGCCCAAAGAGGCGGGAGCATCCCATTTCATATAAGATTTGGAAAGAAAATGTATACGCCTCTAGTCTTGGAGGGTGAAGCAGATGTTATAATGTCTTTAGAACCTTTAGAAGCCTTACGCTCTTCTTATTATGGTTCTAAGCAGCATAAGACTAAGATACTCATAGATAATGACCCAGTAGTTCCTTTATCAGTTTCTGTTTTAGGAGAAACTTATCCTTCCATGGAAGAGATAAAAAATAATCTTAAAGATTTTTCAGAAAAAGTATTTGTTTTAAATGCTTCAGAGATAGTTAAGAAGGAAACTGGAAGTGAAATTGCAGCAAACATTTACTTGCTTGGCTATGCTATTAGCAAAGGTCTAATTCCTTTAAAAGAAAAGTTTGTTCTAGAGGCAATGGAAGAAATAGCACCCAAATACTTTGAAGTCAACAAAAAAATATTTGAACTAGGAAAAGTAATTAAGTAATTTACCAAACTTTATATACTAAAATTATTCATAATAATCTTATGATAAACAATAAAATTTTGATAATTGCAATCGTAGGTATTCTTTTGGTTTCAGTGTTTTCATATATGGTTAAAGGGCAAACTACAGGTTCAGCTGTCGGTTACTTGATATTAATGGACCAGAAAGTTTCAACTTCAGATTACGATGCTTTAAAGAATAAAAGCTTTAATAGCATAGTTTATTTACCAAGTTCAAATTGTCAAGGTTACACAACAGCTTGTGCGTTCGTCTTTCCAGAGGGTGTTAATTCAAAGGCAGACATAAACAGTGATGGAAAAATAGATATGACTGATGTAAATACTATTGTAAAGGCTTATGGCTGTAATAATTTACAGTCATGCTGGAATAGTCCAGTAGAGGAATGCTTTTTCACTATTTCAGGTCGTAAGTTCAAAGACCCTACTCGTGATTGTATAATGGATGCTAGCGATGTTGCTTTAGTTACGAACAATTATGTTAAAAGCGATCCTTATGCTTTAAGTCCAGCATGTGATAATTATAATGAATGCAAAGCAGATGTGAATCAAGATGGTATTGTAAATATTTATGATGTAGCAATCGTTAGCAGTAAAGTTGGTAGTACGGCTGATGATTTTGAAAGACTCTTAGGGCGTCAATCACAAGCGGATTTAAACAATGATGGAAAAATAGATATATTGGATGTTGTAATAGTTACTGGAAACTTCGGAAAATCAGCTGAACAAAAATGCGAATCTACGCCGGTTGAGCATGTTAGCGGAAACCAGTGGAGAATTAGCGCAAGCGGAAAGGGTCTTTATTACGTTGGAGCTTCCTATCTTTGCTCATTATAGCTGAATAAAAATCAGAGGAATAATAATGAAAAAAAGTATTATATTTATTTTAGTCTTTCTTTTATCTTTTACTTTCCAAATTAGATTTGCTCAAGGATTATCACCAAGTCAGTGTCGTTATTTTAATATGATAGATGGCAGTTGTTTATCTGGGTCAGGATACTTTTGGGAAGTAACAGAAATATCTCCTCCAGCAGAAGTACCTACTACCCCTCAACCAGTTATTCCAACAGAGATTATATCAGTCCCACATATATTTATGACTCTAGTAATACAATTCTTTTCTATTGTGATACTTACAATACTCCTAGTAATACTTTTGCAATCTTTAATTGAATCTGGTTAAGCTTTTAAACAAAGAATATTTAAAGTTTACTTTCTAACTACAAAATAGATAAAAATGACCAATTTAAACAAATTTAAGAAGACTATAATTTTAGCTATCTTTATCTATATTTTTACTATAAACTTAGCTTTTGCATTAGATGAAAGGATTGATACTAAGCTTTTAAATATAGAAGGAAAAACCTCAGTAATAGTTACATTCTCAAAAAAACCTGCTAATTATAAGAATTTCATAAAATCTGTTGGCGGAGAAGTAATTTATGATTATAACTCTATAGAAGGTTTAGCAATAAAAGTTGATGGAAAAAATATATCTAAGTTATTAAATATGAGCAATGTTTTAAGAATTCAAGAAGATAAAAAAGTAAAGGCCTTACTTGACGACTCTGCTCCTATGATTTCTGCTGACAAAGCTTGGGAACAAGGTTTTACCGGGAAAGATGTAAAAGTTTGTATATTAGATACTGGTATAGATTATACACACCCAGCTTTAGGTTCATGTTCATTACTTAAAATAAATGGTACTATAGAACCTAAAGTAGTTGAATCAAAACATCCTTATCCAACTTATTGTGATGGAATAAAAGAAGGATGCACATGGACGATAACTAAATTAGGATATACTAGCATAGCAGTTCATTTTGTAAACATTAGTATGGAAAATGGATATGACTTTATTTATATTAAAGATGCAAATGGAAATATAGTGCAAACATTTACAGGAGATTATAAAGATGTGTGGAGTGTTTCTGTTCCAGGAGATACCATCAAAATCAATTTAGTAAGCGATTGGTATGGTTGTAAATATGGATTTTACGTAGATAAAGTTTTGAATGGAACAATTCATAAGACTTTTGAAAACTGTACGAAAGTTATATCTGGTTATGATTTTGTAAACAACGACAATGATCCTATGGATGATAATGGGCATGGCACTCACGTTGCAGGAATAATAAGTTCTGACGATCAAATTTATAGAGGGATAGCAAACGGAACAAAGTTAATGATAGCAAAGGTTTTAGATTCTACTGGCTCTGGTACTTATTCTAGCGTTATGGCAGGAATCGATTGGTGCGCTAACAACTCTGCTCAAATAATAAGCATGAGTTTAGGTGGTGATGCATATCAAGGAACTTGTGATAATGATTCATTGGCTCAGGCAGTAAATAATGCAGTAGACAACGGAATAGTAGTATCTGTATCAGCAGGTAATGAAGGTCAATATGGACTAACAACTCCAGCATGTGCTTCAAAAGCTTTAGCAGTCGGAGCAGTTGATAAAAATAGTAGCGTTGTTGGCTATTCCAGTAAAGGTTCTGAATTAGATATAGTTGCTCCAGGTCATCAAATAAAATCTACAGTTCCCGGAGGCTGGGGCTATATGAGTGGTACTTCTATGGCTGCCCCTCATGTTGCAGGTGTTATAGCTTTGATGTTAGAAGCAAATCCAATGGCGAATATTGATAATATAAGAACAGTTTTAAGTGAAAGTTCAGATCCAGTTAATAAATGTTATGAATGTACTTGGAGCAAAGGAGATTGTACAAATTATTATGGTTCTGAAATTCCCTGCACAGAAAATGTAACAGGAGCTGGAATCATTAATGCTTCTAGAGCAGTAAACATGATTTCAGTAGACTTTTTACCACCAAGGTATTCTAATATAAAAGAGCCTGTAAATCCTAGCAATTATTCACTCGATGCTTCTTATAATTTTTCAATAAAATGGATTGATGACAAAGCTGTAGACACTGTAATTCTAGAATTTAATGGAGAAAACTATACAGACTTAAACAAAAATGGAAGTTATTATTATAAGATTTTTGAAGATTTACCTGCTGGATTTTACACTTATAGATGGTATGCAAACGATACTTCTAACAAGTGGAATAGTACAGACTTTTTAAGCTTTACCATAAACAAAGCTACTCCTGTGGTGAAACTTTCACTTAACAATTTGGAAGGAAATATTACAGTTTTAAATCAAAGTACCATTGTCAATTATACAGCTCAATTAATAACTCCTATAATAGGTGTTATTGAATTATGGACAAATTATTCTGATGGAATATATAAACAATGGAAAGCAGGAGCCTCACCGCTAGTGAATCTAACAAATATGACTGTTCTTGGAACTTATAGGTGGACTGCTAACTTTACTGGAAACCAGAACTATACAGGTTCAACAGAAACATGGTATGTAACAGTTACAAATGTCACACGACCAGTGATAACAATCCTTTCTCCAGGAAGTACTTATTATACACCTAATATTCCTTTAATCTTTACAATAAATAAGCCAGCATCATGGTGTGGTTATTCCTTGGATGGAGCATCTAACAAAACAATTACTGGCTGTACTAACACTACTCTAACTGGTTTAAGCTATAGCACTCATAATATTATTATTTATGCTAACGACACCTCTGGTAACATGGGTAATTCTAGCAAAGTTTACTTCACTATTAGTAAAATCGGCGGTGGAGGCTGTGGTAGAAATTGTTTGTTAACATAATTCTGTTTCATTCTTTAACCATTTTTCATATTCTTTGTTTGCTTCAACATAAACAAAAATAAATGGCATTTAATCACAATGGACAAATGCTTGTTGGACACCCACCAGAATATTCAGCCTCGGCTGTTAGATGCGGCTTGCCAATGTAAAGAACTTGTTGTGGTTTGCTGCCATAGCGGTAAACAGTTATTCCTTTGCATTTTAGCTTGTAAGCTAATTCAAAAGCCTTCTTCACATCATTTTTGGTTGAGTTTTCAGACAGATTTATAGTTTTTGAAATTGAATTATCAACATATTTTTGAAAAGCTGCTTGCATTTTAACATGCCATTCAGGTTTAATATCTAAAGCAGTTACAAATATTCTTCTAATGTCTTTTGGAATCTCTTTTATTTTTTGTATTGAACCAGACTTTGCAATCTTTTCTAAGAGCTTTCCGCTATAAACTCCTCTTTCCTTTGCAATTTTTTCAAATAAAGGATTTACTTCAAAGAGTCTTGTTCCTTCTAAAACATTTCTCATGAAAGAAACCGCAAAAAGCGGTTCTATGCCACTGGAACAGCCAGCGATTATGCTGATGCTGCCGGTTGGTGCAATTATAGTAACTGTAGCATTCCTCATAGCCTTATACTTTCCATAATAAATGCTCTTTTCAAAATTTGGAAAAGATTCTCTTTTTAATCCCAATTCTTCTGATTTTTTCTTTGCTTCCTCAGATATAAATTTCATAACTTTTTCTGCTAATCTTATTGCTTCGTTTGAGTCATATGGAACTTTTAATAATATCAAAAATTCAGCCCACGACATTACGCCTAGTCCTATTTTTCTGTTGGTCTTTGTAATCTTTTCTATCTCAGGCAAATTATAATAGTTTGCATCTATCACATTGTCAAGAAAGTGGACAGCAACATGTACAGTTCTTCTTATTTTTTCCCAATCAATTTCTCCTTTTTCATTTATCATCCTTGACATCGCTATGCTTCCGAGGTTACAGCTTTCATAAGGCAAGCCCAAGAACTCTGCACAGGGGTTAGTTGCTTCGATCCTGCCAACAGCAGGTGTTGGATTATGTCTGTTAATTTCGTCAATGAATATTACTCCAGGGTCGCCCGTCTTCCATGCATTCTCAATTATCAAGTTCCAAACATATTTTGCCTTTAATCTTTTCACAACATTCTTGTTCCTAGGGTTTACCAAGTCAAATTCCTTGTCTTCCTTGACAGCTTTCATAAATTCGTCATTTATAGCAACTGATAAATTAAAGTTTGTTAAAGTCCCCTCTTCATTTTTTGCAGTTATAAAATCTAAAATGTCAGGATGGTCAACTCTTAGAATACCCATCATTGCTCCACGTCTCTTTCCACCCTGTTTCATAACATCAGTAGCAATGTCAAAAACTCTCATAAACGAAACAGGACCTGATGCCACGCCATGAGTAGATCTGACGACATCTCCTTTTGGTCTTAACCTTGAAAAATCAAAACCAACTCCACCGCCCCCTTGTTCAATCAAAACCATGTTTTTAACAGCTCCAAAAATGCTTTCCAACGAATCATCTATAGGCAAAACAAAACAAGCACTTAATCCAAAGTTAGTCTCGGTTCCTGCGTTGAAAAGCGTGGGCGAATTTGGCAAGAATTCTAATTTGCTCATTATAGAAAAGAATTCTTCCTCACTTTTCTTAGCATCATCACCATATTTTTTATCAACCTCCGCTATAGTTTTTGCAACCCTTTTAAACATTTGAGCTGGAGTTTCAATTATTTCTCCTTTTTCATTTTTCAAAAGGTATCTTTTTCTTAGAACTTCTAAGGCATTAACTGTAAGTTTAGGTTCATCTATTCCAAAGGTTTTCTTTAACTGCCTAATCTCTTCTTTCTTTTTCCTGTAGTTAGAATACTCTTCTGCTACCCTTTCAAATCCATTTTTCTTTAAAACTTCTATAACAATATTTTGAACATCTTCTACGTTAGGAATTCTTTCTGCAAACCTTTTACTTAAAATATTAACAACTATGTTAGAAAGGTATTTTGCTTTTTTGCTATCGTAACCAGAAGCTACCAAAGCTTTGTGAATAGCATCTGTTATTTTTTGTTGCTCAAATCTTACTATTCTTCCATCTCTTTTCTTTATCTCAGAAACTACCATACTAAGAATATAGACAATCTTTCATTTAAAAATAATTAAATTATCCTGCAAAACCTTTATCCTCTTCCTCTTCAAGTCCTCCCCAAGTTTTCTCTTCTGCTTTGTCTTCTAGTTCAATTTCTTCCTCTTCCTCTCCTGGTTCACCCTCTTTTATTAATTCCATTGGCTTGTTGCAGCAAACCAAAGCTCCTCCACCTATGGATAAAACCTTAACTTCATTTCCGCAAACCTTGCATAACCATACATCACCCTTTTCTTTTACACCCATTAAATCACCTTCCTTTTGGAGGATTTTTTAAAAATTCCTCTAATACTATAATCGTGTTCTCAATATCGTTTTTATTTGCAACTGCAGTTGCTGTGTGCAAATTCCTTATCGGTACTCCCAGAACAGTGGAGGGAACTCCACCCCTTGTGATTGAGATGCTGGTGGCATCGGTTGTTCCTATTTCACTAACATCCCTTTGGACATGAATCTTTTTCCTTTTCGCTATACTCATTAAATGATCATTAATAGTTTTATTTCCAATCAACTCAGCATCCTTTATTGTGATGGATGGGCCTCTGCCTAAGGTTATTATAGGTTCTTCCCTTGCATCAGACGTCTCTATTACGTCAACAGCAATTGCCCAGTCTGGTTCTACTTTGTATGCAGAGGTCATTGCTCCCACCAGACCTATCTCTTCCTGAATCGTAAAGACAAAATAAGTTTCGCAATTATATTTTTTTATTCTCTTGGCAAGTTCTATGAGTATGTAACAACCTATTCTGTTATCAAAAGCTTTTCCACAGATTATTTTATCTGATCCAAGGTAATACAAATCTCTTTCTAAAGAAAGATAAGAACCTATTTCAACACCTAATTTTTTAAGTTCAGCTTCGCTAAGTCCTGTATCAACAAACAAGTCCTCTACTCTTGGAATCTGATTTATAAAACTTCCATCATTGACATCTCTTGTTGTGATTACACCATGGATTATTCCTTTCTTGGTTTCTATATGAACCCTTTCTCCTAAAAGCATGACAGGATCTGCTCCGCCTATTTCTGCAAAGTAAATCCTTCCTCTCGGTTCGATGTTCTTTACCATTAAACCAATTTCGTCCATATGAGCAGAGAGCATTATCTTTGGCTTTTTTCCTTTCTTATGAGCAATAAGATTTCCTACCTTATCTACATAAACATCGTCGACATATTTCCTAATCTCCTCTTGTATTAGATTTCTAACCTTCTCTTCATTTCCGCTTACGCCAAAAGTGCTTATCAGTCTTTCTAATAAATCCATAATTTCACCTATAGAATATTTGTCTTTGCTTATATTACTTTCTTTTTCTTCAACTCAGGATTTAAGGATTATTTTTTAGATTTAAATATTTCACTTTTCTATTAAAAATTGATAGTATGGTTGAAAAAGTAAAATTAGAAATAGATTTTCAAGACGTAAATGTTCCATTTTATATAGATTTTGAAAACTTAGAAAATGGTCCAGCTGCTCTGTACGGAATAAATACAAAAAGTTTTGGAAAACATATCATAGCTACTTATGGAAGGATCATGGACAGAAACGGATTTACCATACATTACTTGCCAAAACTTTCTGCAGGGGAATATAAAGAGATTACTAAAAAATTGGATGGATTACCTAAAAACTCTTTAACTTGGTTATGTGGGAAATATAGACAATCTACTTTTTTTGTTCAAAATTGTGGAACACAAAAAGATTTCCCATATCCTGAAGTTTTAGAAAGATTAACTACAGAGTTTAAGAGTTATTTAAATCCAGACATTTTTGAATATGTTAGGGAGACACCTGAAGGAGTAGATTTTAATGTTAAAGGTAAAGTTAGAATAGAAAGGTTAGGTGATAAACAATCTAGCACTTCTTTGATGGATGTAAACAATAACAAAGTTGGACATATTGTAGATTATGAAGAAAAGTTTGTTCCTTTTGATGGTAAGTTAATAAGATTTAGAGCCTTCGTTACAAAAAAATCTTTAAAACAAAAGGTAAAGGAGCTATATCCAGTATTTAGTAATTTTGATTTTCTTAAAAGAGAGCTATAATCTTCAACTTGGAATTTCTAACCTTTAAGCTTTAACGAATTCTCAAATATTTCCAATCCCCTATCAGCTTCCTTTTTTGTTATTGTTAGAGGTGGGCACATTCTTATAACGTTCGTGCCTGCAGGTAAGAGCATCAAACCTCTTGCCAAAGCATTCATTATGATTTTATGTCTTTCCTCTCTTGCAAATTCTTTTGTCCTTCTGTCTTTGACAAGCTCTATGCCAATCATCAATCCCTTTCCTCTTACATCTCCTATAATTTCATATTTTTCCTTCATCTCTTCAAGTTTTTTCAGCATGTAGTCTCCAATTTTTTTTGCATTTTCTCCAAGCTTTTTCTTTCTCATATAATTTAAACTAGCTATACCAGCTGCGCAAGCTAGAAGATTTCCGCCCATTGTATTGGCATGCGAGCCATGAACCCAGTCCATTATTTCTTTGCTTGAGACTGTGACGCCCATCGGTAAGCCTCCGCCAACAGCTTTGCTTAAGCAAACTATATCTGGTTTAACTTCAGAATTTTCTATTGCTAAAAACTTTCCAGTCCTAAAACAACCTGACTGAATTTCATCATCACAAAGCAAAACATTATAAATATCACAAAGCTTTCTCACACCTTTTACAAACTCTTCAGGCGGAACTACATATCCACCTTCACCTTGTATTGGTTCAATAAAAACTGCTGCTAAATCATCTTTAACGCTTTTAATTGTATTTTCAAGTTCTTTCAAACATTCCATTCCGCATTCAGGATAAGTTTTGTTTACAAAACAGCGATAACAATAAGCATAAGGAGTATGCTTAACAGGCAAAAAGGGTTCGTATCTTTCTCTTTGGACAGGCTTTGATTTTGTCATCGATAGCGATCCCATTGTGCGACCATGAAACGCTCCTTCAAATGCAATTAGCCATTTCTTTTGAGTGTGCCATTTAGCAAGCTTTAAGGCTGCTTCAACTGACTCTGTTCCTGAGTTCGAAAGAAAGGCACAGTTCAAATTGTTTGGCAAAAATGTTAGCAAATTTTCTACAAATCTTACAGGCAAATCTGCATAAAAATCTGAGAATGCGGGATGAACTGCTTTTTTTAGCTGCTGTTGTATTGCTTTAGCAACTTCAGGATTGTTATGTCCTACATTTGCTACTGCAACTCCTGCTGAAAAATCTAAATATTTTCTTCCATCTGCATCCCAAACATAGCATCCTTTTGTCTTTTCTAGAACTAATTCATACTCTCTTGTGAGGGAAGGAGAAATAACCTTCTTGTCTCTTTCTATTATCTTCAAAGATTTTGATCCAGGCTTGTATTTCATATGAGTCATTTCATTAATAGATATAAAATAGCTTTTTGAATGTGTAGCCTATTTTCTGCCTCATCAAAAACAAAAGAGTGTTTGCTATCGATTATATCAGATGTTACTTCTCTCCCTCTATGAGCAGGTAAGCAATGCATAAACAAATAATTTGGTTTGGCCAGTCTTACTAGACTTGAATTAATTTGGAATGGTCTGAATATTTTACTTCTTATTTTCATTTCCTTTTCTTCTCCCATACTTATCCAAGTATCAGTTATCACAACATCAGAATCTTTAACAGCCTTTTTTGGTTCGTGAGTTAATGTTATATTTTTTGTTATTTTTTCCTTAGGTTCGTAATCCTTTGGGGTTGCTATACTTAATTTAAGATTTAATAATTTTGCAGCTTCTATCCATGAATTACAAACATTACTTCCATCTCCAATCCAAGCATATTTTAAATCTAAAGTTTTTCTTTTTTCTAAAACAGTAAATAAGTCTGCCAGAACTTGGCATGGATGATACATATCGCTTAGACCATTTAAGACAGGAATAGATGCATTTTTTGCTAATTCAATAATGGTTTCATGTTTAAACGTTCTTGCAACGATACCGTCTGCAAACCTTGACAAAACCTTTGCAGTGTCAGCTATAGTCTCTCCTCTACCAACTTGCATTTCTCTTGGAGTTAAGAATATCGCATCTCCTCCGAGTTGAACCATTGCTACATAAAAGCTAACAACAGTTCTTGTGCTTGGCTTCTCAAAATAAAGAATTAAAGTTTTTTCAAAAAGGTCTTTTGTCCTTTTTCCTTTTAGTTCTTTTGATTTTTGAAATATCAGTTCGATATCTTCTTTGTTTAAGTCCTTTAATGACAACAAATCCTTTTTCATTCAATCACTGTTCCAGCTTCTTCCTTTAATGCTTTTTCCAGTAATTCTGGCTTTGTTAATATAACTTTTTTACCTTTCTTCAAGAATTCTATACTTGCTTCTATTTTAGGTTTCATTGAACCTTCCTTAAAGTGTTTCATATATTTTTTTGCTTCTTTTATACTAAGCTTTCTTATAGCAATTGGTTTTTTACTTCCAAAGTTGAGGTAAACACAATCTATGTTGGTTAAGAGTACAAGTAAATTGGCTTTTAATTGACTAGCCAGAAGCTGGGACGCGCGGTCCTTATCAATAACTGCTTCTATGCCTTTGCCGTCAGCAACAGGAATTCCTCCGCCTCCACAAGCTATAACAATATAACATTTTCTTATCAAAGTTTTGATTTCGTCTATTTCTATTATTCTTTTTGGCTTTGGAGAAGGAACGACCTTTCTCCAACCTTCTAGTTGTTTTATCATTTGTTTTTCTATTTTTTTCTTATAGAAAGGACCAATCGGTTTGGTTGGATTTTGAAATGCTTTATCATTTTTATCAACTTCTATCTGCGTCACGACTGTTACTGCTTTTTTCTTTAAAATATTTTGAATAGAGTTCTGTAGCAAATAACCTAGCTGGCCCTGAGTCATTGCGTCGCAGACGTCTAGCGGCATCGATGGAACATTTGCGCATTGCTGTTGAATTAGTAAGTTTCCGACCTCAGGTCCATTACCATGGGTAATAACAATTTGATATTCAGAGGCTAATGGCTTTAGATAAAGAACAGTTTTATTAATATTTTTTAAGAGACTTTTATAAGTCCATTTCTCATTTGGCGGCTGTAAAGCATTTCCGCCCAGAGCAACAACAGCAATTTTCATATAATTAGTTATATTCTTTATTAAAAATAATTATTTAAATCAAGCAGTACATTTAATTTTTATGCCAAATGGAAAGAAAAAATTTTTATTTGTTTCAAAGTATGCATTAATCGGAGATTTAGCTTGGAAAATTAAGAGTGAAGGCCATGAAGTTAAAATGTTTGTGGAAGATAAAGAACAGAAAGATATTTGTGATGGCTTTGTTGATAAGATTGACAATTGGGAAAATTTAAAAGACTGGGCTGATGTTATTGTTTTTGATGATGTTGGTTTTGGAACAATAGCCGAGAAATTAAGAAAAGAAGGAAAGCTTGTGGTTGGCGGCAGTCCTTATACAGACAACCTTGAGATTGATAGGAATTTCGGTTACAAGGAATTAAAAGATGCAGGAGTTAACGTCATACCCAGCTGGATTTTTACAGATTTTGATGAAGCCATTAAATTTGTAAAACAGAATCCAGACCGTTATGTTATCAAGCCCAGCGGAATTAAGCAAAGTGACCAAAAAGAATTGTCTTTTGTTGGTGCAGAAGAAGATGGAAAAGATGTCATACAAATTCTTGAAATTTATAAGTTAAGATGGTCTAAAAAAATAGAATCATTCCAGATACAGAAATTCATTTCAGGTGTTGAGATTGCAGTTGGAGCCTTCTTTAATGGAGAAGATTTTATTTATCCGATAAATGTTAATTTTGAACACAAAAAATTATTTCCGGGAAACATTGGTCCGTCTACGTGGGAAATGGGAGAAACTATGTTTTGGTCGCAGCCAAACATCATATTTAATGAAACTTTTATGAAGATGAAGGATAAGTTAAAACAAAGTGGCTACGTGGGTTATCTCGATATAAATTGTATCGTTAATGGCAGGGGAATATATCCATTGGAATGGACCTCACGTTTTGGGATACCTACCATAAGCATACAGATAGAGGGGGTTTTGAGTGAGTGGGGAGAGTTTTTATACGCGTTAGCAAAAAAAGAAAAGTTTGAACTTAAAACTAAAAAAGGTTTTCAGGTAGGAGTTGTTTTAGCTGTTCCTCCGTTTCCATTTACAGATATTGAGATATTTAAAAAATATTCTGAGGATGCAACAATAATTTTCAAAAAACCTAATCTAGAAGGTGTAAGACTTGGTGAAGTTAAGCTTGTAGAAGGAAATTTTGTGCTTGCTGGCATTTCTGGTTATTCGCTTGTAATTGTTGGTTGCGGAACAACTATGGAAGAATCAAGAAAGATAGTTTATAACAAAATTTCTAACATAATTATTCCTAACATGTTTTACAGAACTGATATTGGTGAAAGATGGTTTACAGATAGCGATAAGCTATTTGCGTGGGGTTACATCTAACCAGTGTCTATCTGGGCTTTCTGTAGTTTTCCAGAGTAGTCTATATACACAGTTTTTTCATACGTAAATTCATCTATCGCACGCCAACCTGCCTCTTGTGAATTTCCTGAATGCTTGACACCACCGAATGGCAAATGAATCTCAGCGCCGATTGTGCTTGCATTAATGTAAGTTATTCCCGCATCAATTTTTTCAATTGCTTTGAAAGCATTCCTTATATTATTTGTGTAAATAGAAGAACTCAAACCGTATTCAACAGAATTAGCAATTTCAATTGCCTCGTTTAAATCTTTTGCAGATATCAAAGAAATTATGGGACCGAAGATCTCTTCTTGTGCAATCCTCATATCTATTGAGCAGTTGGTAAACAAGGTCGGTTCAAAGAAGAATCCTTTCATGTTAGGAATACGACCACCAATCAAAAGCTTAGCTCCCTCCTTTAAACCGATGTCAGCATATGCCTTTGATTTTTCTTGTGCAGATTTATTAACTAACGGTCCTACATCTACGTTTGCTTCCAAGCCGTTTCCTAATCTTAATTTTTTAATTCTTTCAACAAGCATTTTTTCAAACTCGTTTTTTATTTTCTCATGAACTATGACTCGAGAGGCAGCAGTGCACCTTTGACCGGTCGTTCCATAACCTCCCCAAATGACACCATCTAAAGCTAGATTTAGATCAGCATCATCCATAATTATTATCGGGTTCTTCCCTCCTAGCTCTAAGCTAACTTTCTTTATTCCTGCTATTCTAAGAATTTCTGCTCCAGTGTCTCTATGTCCTGTAAAGGAAATTCCCCTAATTTTTTTATGTCTAACCAAATGCATTCCCGCTATTTCTCCTAGTCCTGTTACTAGGTTTATAACACCTTTTGGAATTCCTGCTTTTTCTAGAATTTCTACAAATTTTATTGCACATAACGGCGTGTCAGACGACGGCTTTAAAACAATTGTATTGCCACAAATCAAGGCAGGCATTATTTTCCATGATGGAATGGCAATAGGAAAGTTCCAAGGAGTTATCAATCCGACTATGCCTAAAGGTCTTCTCACTGTCATTGCAAACTTATCCTTAAGCTCGGAAGGCGTAGTTTTGCCAAAAAGTCTTCTTCCTTCACCAGCCATTAAAAATGTTATATCAATTGCTTCTTGGACATCTCCTCTAGCTTCTGTAAGAATCTTTCCCATTTCGATTGTTATGGTCTTTGCTAGCTCCTCTTTGTTTTCTTTCAGCAATTGACCTACTTTAAATAAAATTTCTCCTCTTTTTGGTGCAGGAGTTTCATTCCATGATTCAAATGCATCCTCAGCAGAGTCAACCGCCGAGTTTATGTCCATCTCATTCCCTTTCTGAAATTCTCCTATAGCTTCTAAAGTAGCAGGATCGATTCTTGTAAATGTTTCTCCAGATTCAGAATTTACCCATTCACCGTTAATATACAATTTGTAAGCTTGGACCATAACTTTATTTTAAATTGCCGTTATAAAAAGGTTTTTATATCTTTCTATCAAATTATTAATTGGGTTGATATGACCGGCGAACGACTTTGCTTTGAGAATAATTAGAAAAACTCTTTCTATTCCTAGGTCTAGACAAGAACTTCTTAAAATAACAAAATTACCCGAAAGAACTCTTAGATATAATATTTCTGTCTTAAAGAAGAAGAAACTCATAATAGAATATTTTTCTTTAAGGGATATGAGAAAAAAGGTGTATTTATGGACATCTTAAATAAAGATTTAAAATGGTGATTCAAGATGATAATTGCTGAAAACATAACTGATTTGATAGGAAAAACGCCTATGATAAGAATAAACAATCTTACAAGTGCTAACAGCGCAATAATATATGCAAAACTTGAATGGTACAATATTGGCGGTTCAATAAAGGATAGAATGGCTCTGTACATTTTAGAAAACGCGGAGAAATCTGGAAGATTAAAAAAAGGAAAAATAATTTTAGAAGCTACTTCAGGTAATACAGGAATAGCCTTGGCAATGCTTGCTGCAGTGAAAGGCTATAAGGTTACTTTGGTGATGTCAAAATCCGTTAGCGAAGAAAGAAAAAAAATAATAAAAGCATATGGAGCAGACTTGATCCTTTCGTCTTCAAAAAAAGGAACAGGAGGAGCTATAGAACTAAAGCAGAAATTGCTAAAGAGATATCCTAATAAGTATGTTGATATAAATCAACATAAAGATCCAGCGAATATTCTAGCCCATTATGAGACAACTGGTAAAGAGATTCTTGAGCAGACAAATGGAAAAGTAGATATGATTATAGTTGGTGTTGGAACTGCTGGAACGGGCGTTGGAGTGTCCAAGCGCGTTAAGGAGTTTAATCAAGAAATAAAAATTATAGGCGTCATGCCAAGAATGGGAATAAAAATACAAGGTTTGAGAAATCCCAAAGAATCTTATCCTACTCAGTTGTTTAAAAAAGAATATTTTGATGAAGTAATCGAAATAAAAAAAGATGAAATTCCTAAAATTTACAAAATAGCAAGAAAAATTGCAAGAAAAGAAGGGCTGCTTATTGGCATGAGCGCTGCAGCTGTAATGTATATAGCGCTTAAGAAAGCAGAAGAATTAGGTAATGATAAAACAATAGTTGCTATACTGCCTGATAACGGAACCAAATATCTCAGTACCAATTTATTTGAGTAAGCTTTAAAATCATTTTAATAGAATTATATTCATGCGGGAGTGGCAGAAAGTGCCAAGCACCTGTAACGGTCATGCGCTTGATTCGAAAGAAGGCGAACCTGCAGAACCGTGAAGAAAGCAAGATAATCGAGTTCGACTCTCGACTCCCGCTTAATGATGATTTTATGCTAAAAATCTACAACACATTAACTGGTAAAAAAGAAGAATTTGTGCCAAGGGAAAAAGGTCATGTTTACATGTACGTATGTGGTCCAACTGTATACGGACTAATGCATATAGGAAATGCCAGAACTTTCACAACTTTTGATATTGTTTATCGTTATCTCAAGTGGAAAGGATTCAACGTAAAATATGTTCAGAACATAACAGACGTCGGCCATCTAACTGATGTTGGTGAAGATAAGATAATGAAAGGCTCAAAAGAAATGGGAATGAAAGTAAATGATTTTGTTAACCTTATGATTCAAAACTATTTTGAAGACTTGAAATCTTTGAACATTCTAAAGCCAGATATATCACCAAGAGCATCCGAACACATTCCGGAGATGATAGAAACTATTAAAAAATTAATAGAGAACGGCTTTGCGTACGAATCAAAGGGTTATGTTTACTTTGACATTTCAAAGTTTAAGAACTACGGCAAGTTATCGAAGCAGAATCCAGACTACCTGGAGAAGCAAAGGAAAGAAACTCATGGAGACAAGAAGCATGAGGGCGATTTCGTTTTGTGGTTTCCTGCTCCAGAAGACTATCCGTTAAAATGGAACAGCCTATTTGGAACCGGATTCCCAGGCTGGCACATAGAGTGTTCAACAATGTCCTCCAAGTATCTAGGTCTTCCTTTGGACATTCATGGTGGAGGAAAGGATTTAATATTCCCTCATCATGAAGACGAAATTGCTCAAGCAGAAGGAGCGTCCGGAAAGAAGTTTTGCAATTACTGGATTCATGGAGAATTTATTTTGATTGATGAAGAAAAAATGTCAAAGTCTTTAGGAAATATTATTTCAGCTAGAGACGCTGTTAAAAAATATGGAAGAAATGCTATAAGATATTTCTTATTGTCTTCCCATTACAGAACAGAAATAAATTTAACTGAAGAATCTATAAAAGCTGCAAAAAACACAGTTAACAAATTAATTGACTTTATGGACAAGATACAAGAACTGAATCCCAAAGAAGAATACAACGAAGATTTTAAAAAGAAGATAGAAGAAACAAGGAAGAAGTTTAAGGAAAGCATGGATGATGACCTGAACACGCCTCTAGCCTTAGCAGCAATATTCGAACTAGTTAGTGAAACGAATAAGGCAATTGATGATAAAAATATCTCCAAAGAAAATCTTGAGGAAGTTTATGATGCCATGATGGATTTTGACAAGGTTTTAGGAGTTTTAGAGCATGAGAAGGAAAAGCTACCAAAGGAAATAATGGATCTGATTTTTAAGAGGGAAGGTTATAGGAAAAGAGGAGATTTTGAAACAGCAGATAAAATAAGAAAAGAATTAGCTGAAAAGGGAATTTTAGTAGAAGATAGCCCAGAAGGTCCTAGATGGAAGAAAATTGGGTAATTAAATGGAAGAAATGGTCGATATAGTTGATGAAAATGATAATGTGGTAGGAAAAACAACTTGGGATGAGGCTGTTAAAAACAAATTGTTGCGAAGAGGTATAAGAGTATTTATTTTAAATTCTAAAGGGGAAATGCTGTTGCAAAAAAAAAGTAAAAAAGTTAAGATAAATCCTAGTCTTTGGACTTCATCTGCAAGTGGCAGTGTCACTTCAGGAGAAAAATATGAAGAGGCTGCACAAAGAGAATTAAGAGAGGAAATGGGAATAGAAACTAAACTGAATTTTCTATTCAAGATACGTCAAAGCGATTCTATATGCGCTGCCTTTGAAGGTTTTTACGATGGTAAGATAAAGCCAAATTGGGAAACAGAAGATACAGAATTCGTAAAAATCTATAAAATAAAAGAAGATATAAAAAATAATAATAGAGATTTCACGGATGGATTTAAGAAATTCTTTAAAAAATACCTAGAACTTAAAGGAATCAAATAGATAGTTCTCTTCCTAATTTTCTTTTTAATATTTCCATTTCTTTTTGCTTTTTTCTTAATCTTCTTCCAGATTCATAGGATTCTACAATACCTATCATTATTAGAATAAAACCTGCTATCTGAAATGGTAGCTCTGTAAACAATTTTACTAAGACCACACCAACACCGATTGATGCTAATCCAGTTTGCATAAATGCTAGTATAGTTCTTTCCTTTGCAAGTATAACTTCCTCTTCTCTTAGAAGAGTGGTTTTATCTTCCTTTTTTGCCATAGTTATATCTTTTTTAAGGTTATATAAAAATCTTTCTTAAACTTGCCATTTTAGGTTTCTTGGTTTTATTCCATATTGCTATTAGCCTTTTGAATTTTGCTTTATCATAAGTTGCACATTTTATGATAGGAGAGTCAATGCCAACAGCCAAGTCTGCTATGAAACTGTCATTGGTTTCGCAAGACCTGTGAGATACGACTGTTACATAATTTGCCTTTTTTGCAATTCTTACAGTTTCTAAGGTTCTAGAGACAGTTCCAGCTTGGTTTGGTTTTATGATGATTGCATTTGCTGCCTTCTTTTTTATTCCTAATTTTAAGCGAGAGGACTGAGTAGCAAAAAGATCATCTCCAGCAACCAAGCATTTTGCTTTTTTTGTTAACTCAGCAAAATGCTCAAAGTCATTCTCAATGAAAGGATCTTCTACGTAAGCAAGTTTGTAATTTTTTATTAAATCTAAAACAAATTCTAGTTGATCCTCAGGAGAAAAGTTCCTATCAGGATGCCTATAGTAGTATCTTCCATCTTTGTAGATGTTGTTTGCAGCAAAATCTATTCCTATTCTTGCTCCAAAATCTTTAGCTATATCTGATAGAGTTTCTAAAGATTTTAAATCATTTAATTTACATATCCAAGCATTTTCCCTGTTTCTTCCAATTATAAAAGGTTTTAACGTCTTTTCGATTTCTTTCCAAATAGATAAATTAGTTTTTACTGCTTCGTTTATTGTTTTTGCTTTTACAGGTAAAACCAAGAATTCCTGCTCAGATAAATAACCACTATGAGCTCCACCGCCTATGGTATTTCCTAAAGGATAGGGGAAAGATTCTGCTTCTTTTTTAAAGAATTTGTAAGCATCGATTGCTATTGCTCTGATAGCTGCCACGGATAAAGCCAAAGAAAGATTTGCTCCAACATTTTTTATTCCAATCCTTTCTATTATTTTATCAACTTCTTTTTCTCCTCTTCCTATAAATTTCTTTTTAACTTTTGGAAAGATTTTCTTAATTTCTTCTACATCTAAAGTTTTTGCTTCATACTTTCCGGTGGAAGTTCCAGAAGGAGAAGATGCAGAGAATATTCCTTTTTCAGTTTTTATTGAAACCTTTATTGTTTTGTCTTTACAAGAATTATAAATTTCAGATAAAGTTATATCTTTTATCATGTTTAACAATTCTCAGGCCTTTTTGTGTCTAGTGGTATGACCCTTTCTTCGAATTCCTGCTCAGCAATTTTAATTGGGTCTTTAATTTCTGTTTTAATGATAGGCGGAGCTCCTCTTGCTATTTGTAAAGCACGTGCTCCAATTATTCTTGCTTTTTCAAATCTAGTGTATTCTTTCATAAGTAACACTAATTTGTAAACTAATATTTAAATTTATCCTTTATTCTTATTATTCAGCATTAAGTATATGACTAGCTCGTAATTTCACTCTGCTTCGTACTTTGAGATAGAATTTTTATTGATTTGTCAACTTCCTTTAACAACTTTGCATGATAATCGCGATTTGATTTTGGACTTCCTTCTTTTGCAATTCTTTCATGAGTTTCTCTTTCAGAGTTTAAATATGCTAAAAGCGTTGCTGATAAATCTGGCATAGCTTGTTCATTAAAACCGATTTCCCTTAAATCGATATCAGAATGACCCTTAACATTATATTCCTTTGCAGTTAATGATATTACTGCTTGACCTTTACGTGCCGTGGTTATTTCAAGCCCATCAAAAGTGAACATGACATATTTATCTTCTTTACCAAGTCTTTCAACATTTATTTCATAGCCTAATCTTGTTAGTTGATCTTTGAATTCTCTTAAAAATTCTGCTTTTTCATCTACGAATAACAATGGTAGCTCAACTTTGTGCGTTAATTGATACGGTCTGAACATAAATGACAGTTAGATAGTTAAAAATTTAAATCTATATACTTTATTCGCAATAAGACTATCCTATAATCATATTATGGAGCAATAATATTATTACCGGTTAATTGTTCCTTAGAAGATTTTAAATGCTTTACTTTCGTTTATTAGAATATGAGAAAACCATCAAGAATAAGCCTTGAATTAGAAAATTTAGTTGAGTGCTACACTGACTTAATAAGTAAGAGATTAAAAGAAGAAAATGTAAAATCTGGTTGTTTATATTCAGGTTTCTATGGAGGAGTTTATGGTCACACTTTTTACAATTTTGCAATTAGTACTTATCCTATTGTTGATGGTCTTCATAAGGACGAAGAAGTGCTATCTAAAATTTCTTTAACCCTGGATGGTAAAAAGATGAGTATAACAGACTGCTCTATGTCTCAACCTTATGCAAGAATAATGGCTGAAACGGTTCCTGAACTGAGAAAGAGACTCGAGAAAACTGATTATAAATATAAAAGGTCTTTGAATGCTCTTATATCTGAGATAGAGATAAAATCAAAGTTTTGCATTAGCTCATTGAATAGTGATAGACAAGCACATAGTGATGTATTACTAAAATTAGCAGAAAAGAAACAAGAAAGAGAATTTAGAAAAAATTGGAGATAAAATCCTTCAAATCTATAATCTTATTATCCAGCAATAAGACTATCCTATATAACTTTCCTTCTTGAAAAGGATATATTTAATTTCTAAAGGTCATATTTAATCCGATTTCTAATATGTTTTTATGTTGAAGCCTCTAAATTTAAATCATGAAGTATAATGACATTTGTAATAAAATCAAAGCAATTTTCCTAGGCAAAACTTACGTAATGGCAATTCTCAATAATGGCTCTTCCGTTGCAGGAACAGATTTACCAGAGTCTGATATCGATTTTACCATTATAGTAAAAAATAAAGAATATGTGAATAAGGCTCTAAATTTATTGAAGAAAAATATAAAGTTTCTTGGTGTTGAGCATGAAGTTCCTTATTTTGAATTCAAGAAAAAGCTAGGAATTTGTGTATACGATAAGAAAACAATGGATTCCTTTGTAAAAATCCTATATAAATCAAAAGAGGATTTTCTTCAATGGCAAAAGGTTATACAGCATAAGGTAGTTGAAGCGATGCCACTTTATGACCCGGAAAATATACTGAAAGCTTACCAGAAAAGAGTTGCAATGTATCCAAGAAGAATCCAAAGAGCTGTTTTTTCTGATTCAATAAGCTACCTAAAAGATATTTGTGAAGAATGGAATTTTGCGAACGGTTTTAACTTTGTTTACCATTTGCCTGAAATTATTGAAAAAATCTGCTTGGCTCTCTATTCAAAGAATAGAAGATTATTTATGATACCTTACAAAAGGTTGCATAAAGATTTGAAAGAACTTAAACCGAACATTGAAATGGAAATGTGCTTCATGATTAGTGGCAACAACTCTAAGAAGAATAGAGAAGAAAAGAAACAAGTCCTAAAACATATAATTGATAAACTGATTTAGAATTTTGAAACCTGAATTCAGATATATGTTTTTCTAGTTGAAAAGAATTATCCTATAAACCTAACCAAGAATGTTAATTATATGTTTTGATTAGAAATCGGAAGTATCAATTGTTTCAACCAATATATATACGGTCCGATTGACCCTTCATCGCTCTAATGATGTGTCATTGGTATCCTGACCTATCTGACCTTTCAAATTTAATTATATGACCTCGGGCCCGAGGTATTGATAAAATTTGGCTAGCTACTAAAAAGTCTCTTCACATCTCTTGCAGGTAAACAACCCTTCGCCAAAGTCCCTACCTATATCATCCTTTTCGACAGGGTTTCCACACTCGACACATTTGGGCATCTTGTCAATCTCCTCAACAAAAATTTTCCACTTACTGCTCTCCCTGTCTATGCCGAAAGATTCTTCCACAAATTGCGCAATGTTCTTGTAGTCTTCTAGTTTGAAACTAAGCAGAGCGTTTATCATTTCTTTAAAATTTCCATTGATTCTTGTAGCCATAATATCGCTCAGTATGTTCATAGACCTAAACAATTGATTTCTCTCTACCATTTTATTCCCTCCTTTTATATCTTTCAAGGACCAATTGGATCATCCATATTATATTCAATCCAAGTGGTCCATGAATGATTATGATGTACTATTATGATTATCTGAGTCTCCAGAACTTCCGACAGACATAAGAGTGCTTGTAACTCTGATGAAGTTTCCCCTACTTGGTCTCATTATCTTACCACTCATCACCAAGTCGCTAAGTGCTCTCTTTATGGTTGATTCCGAATAACCCTTTGCCCTCATATTGTCTAGGACATCTTTGGTCTTGAACTCTATGGTGTTACTTTCTTCAAGCCATACCATCACATCCCGGCTGCACAGGTCTATGCTATCCAGTATCTCCTCTGCATTACCGATCAGATTAAAGACAACACTACCATCCTCTAACCATGAAAGTTCTATAATTATTGGCGGTTGCTCCATTGCCTTCCTGCATTTCGGTTGCCTTAGTATGAACCTGTTCGGCATCCTGCTGTTTCTCTCAAATATTAAAACACAGTCAGCATAGTTCACTAATTCAGAGCTTCCACGCAATTCGTCCATCAAGTCATTTGAATTGGTTCCCTTCAAACCTTTCCTAAGATGATGAACGAGTATCCAAGTACTGTCATACCTCTGTATAATCGGTCTAATATATTCAGTGAATATGTTGCTGACTTCTGTTGCATCGTTTTCTTTCGCATTTATTATCCTTCTGAAGGCATCTACTATGACAACGCATGGACTATGGTCCTCCAAGAAATTTCTGAGCTTCTCCCTCTGCTCATTGGCCTCTATCTTGAATCCTTCATGCGATAACAGAAATAAATTGTCGAGACTATTTGTTTCGATGCCGATACCCTTCACTATCATTTTTAGTCTTTCTTTGAGAGTTTCCAAGCCATTCTCCTCATCGAGATAGAGAACTGAAACTTTCTTAGTCGGAAACTTGCTGAAAGCAACCTGCCCAATAGACAGAACACATGAAAGATACAAAGCAACCCAACTCTTGTAGCTGGCTCTCTTTCCTGCAAGAAGCACGGTACTTTTTTTTGGCAGATATCCGTCCAAGTACCACTCGACAGGTCTTATGTTGACGTTATCAAGCTCTGAGGCACATATTATTGGTAACTTGTATGGACCTTCCAATTCCAGAGGTGTACTACCTATGTGAGTTATAATGCCATTCTCAATCTTTATTGATCCTCTAATTAACCAGTAATCCAATATCTTGGCAAAGATAGCCAGTATCCTTGCCTTTTTCTCTTCAGTTATCTCTCCCTCTACTGATGTCCTTAGAAATTCATTTTCAGCCTCGGCTATAGTAATATCATTCCTACCAACAAGCATTGACATTATTTTGTTAGCAAGTGCAACCTCATCGAATACGAATCCCTCCTCTTTCTTAGGTTCGTCAGCCATTGCAATCATCCTTCAGCGACTTGAAACATTTCTCGCAAATCAGACCCTTCTCAGAATCAATGAGTTTTTCTTCCAATGAGTGGCAAACATTGCATACTGGGACCCTTAGATTTATCACTACGTCCCTCTCCAAGAAAAAATGGTAGGAACCTTTATACCACAGGATATATATTCTATTCTTAGGCATATTTTTTCCCTCCGCATGGGAATTTTATTTTCTCATTTCTTTTTCAATTAAACTTCCGATTAAATCCCTCAGTTCTTCGTCATTGTTCGGTTTCTTTAAGAGAACTTCGACTGAGATTTCTCTCAAAATTTTTTCTCTAATCGAATTGAACAAGTTCACTCCTCTTTTTCAACTGAAACCTGCAAAGTGTCTTCATTTTTCAAACTCAGTTCATTCTTTACAAATGGGGGAACAACTATTCTTCCGCCCTTAAGTTTTGCTTTGAACTCCATTTTTTTCACCTCTTTTTTATACCATAGGTTTTACAAAAACTGTAAACAAATACGTTCGAGACGTTTCTTTTTTCATCTCTGCTAATTTCCTTCACCTTTTCCAAGACTTCCATTGGGACTGATATTGCGACAGTCGGAATTTTTTCACCTTTCTTAAGAATTGTCTAGAAAAAATAAATATATTAATTATTAATAATTAATATAAACTATTAATATAAAAGGTGATGGAATGAGGTTGAATGATAGTAAGTATTTTAATCAAATTATCTTTTCACTCTTAGAAAGGCCAAAAAGAAAGATTGATATAATGCTTGACATCTTTCCATATGAGGTTACGTTTAGAAAAAAAGTACTTCGAAATAAATTTGAATTTACATGTTCAATATGCCATTCTAATTTCTCATTTAATAAAAGATGGGGCAGGCCTCAAAATTATTATTGTCCAAAGTGTAAAGACAAACTTGAAAGAGGATTATCAATTCCTAACATTAAGGATAAAAACTTTAAGATAGGATGGTTATCAAATACAGGTCATTTTTTTAATTCCTTAAGGAATGAAAAATTAATTATTGATAATGGAAGAAAAAATCCAGTTGATATAAACTTTGATACAATTACCGAGACTATCATTACACAAATATTAGAAAATACTAAACAAATGTCAGCTGATAGCGAAATTAATGCAATCAAAATATTAGAGAAAAGATTAAAAAACTATATAAAGAACGAGGTTATAAGAAAGAACTTGTTTAGCTTTGAAAAATGGAAGTTTTTGTTATTTAATGAAAGAAAGTTTAACCCACAGTTTAAAACATATTTAGGTTTTCTTAATGTTTGTTTTTTAATTTATCTATTAAAATATAGAGAGAAAAATCTTCAAAAAATAGAATTTAAAAATAATTCAGAACAAACATTATACTCAACGAGATTAAAGATTTTCAAAGAAAAGCTAGTTAACATTATTATAGAAAATAGACTGGAAAGCTTAAACCTCAATAGTAAAATATTAACTTCTAACGAGTATAAAAAATCCAAGCAAATAAGGCAAATAATAAAAGAAGAATTTGAGAAATTAGATTTTGATCATGATAAAAACTTGATAGAGGTATTATCTAACATATATGCAGTTTATTTTAACTTTGATGTTGATATTCCAATTTCTATGATAACTTCAGAGAAGTTCTTTGATTATATTGAAAGAGGTATTGATACCTATACGTTTAGAAAAGTTAAAACTCTTGTAGATTTATTTAGATATGATATGAAAAGTAAAATCTATTACTTACTTAAAATGTAAGTAATAGATTTTAATTTATTGCAATACAATAATCGGATTTAATATTTCTTATATTAATCCTGTTCTTATTTTTTATAATTTTTATAAAAACAGACAAACTTGTCTGTTTTAATTAATTTAATTAAATAAACAAAAAACCTACAAAGGGTTTATATAGGAAATATAAACCCTGACAAGGTTTCCTGTGACTATGAATAATTGTCATCTGTCAGAACTCGTTAACCTGTTGATAGCAGTAATGCCATTGCCATGCATCTGCAATGGTTTCTTCTATGGGGTATACCCTCCGACTAAAACTATGCAAAAGAATCAATTTTGTGATTTTAACATATATTTAATTTCTTGAAATAAAGATATTATTATGCCTCCAAGACGTCGTAGAGTAACTTTTCCATCAAGATATGGAAGAGTAACATTTTATGCTAGAGTAAAAAGAAAACGTAGATAAATTTTATTATATTTAATTTTGTGATATTGCATGAAAAAAATATTCTTTGATGCAAATGTAATTGCAGATTGGATGATAGTATCACCAAAAATAATAGGAATTAAAAATAGCGAAAGAAATGCCAAACTCGAAGAGTTGTGGAAAAAATACACTGCACCAAAAATATCATTTGAAATTCTAGAGTTATTAAGATATAAAATAATAAAGAGTTTTAATTTTTTTACTAGTGACCTTGCTTTAGCTGAAGTTGGGGACGTTATTTTTAAAGAAATAAGGTCAGATGATTTGAAAAATAAAGGAATTGCTTACAGGTATATACCAAGAATGATAAAAAAACTTGTCCTTAGCGAAGATGAGATAAATAACATTATGAATCAGATGTCATTATTCAGGAAAATCTTTATAAATAAAAACAGTATCTCTAAAAATAAAATAAAAATACATAATAGATTGATAGAACCAAGACTTCCACTTTATCTTACAAGTTTATTTAGGATAGAAACATATGACGCATATCTTATATCTCAAGCCTTCGATGCAGGTTGTGATTTTTTTGTTACAAAAGAAGAAGATTTGAGAAAGGAAGTAAAGATTAAATCTCTTCCATTGATTAGTCCAGAAAACTTATTAAAAATAATAAGAAAAAACAATCCTTAAATCCTGATTTTTCTAGTGTTATATGAAAATAACCCTAACAACATCTATAAGATATTGAACATCTGGATCACTTCGGAAGGCTATACCCATAATGTTTCTGATAAATTTTATAGAGTTAGTTTAGATGTAAGCAGATATATTTATATATTTGAATATATGAATATAATAGAATGATTGAAAAGACTCTAAAAGCACTTTCAGATCCGACTAGATTCAAAATAGTAGAACTTTTAGCAAAAAAGGAGATTTGCGCTTGCAAGTTTGCCGCCATTACAAAAAAAGCCCAGCCCACAGTTTCTCAGCATCTTAAAATTCTTGAAAATGCTGGCATAATAAAGTCAAGAAAGGAAGGTAAAAATGTCATGTACAGCATAGTTGACAGAAGAATATTCGATTTGATTAAAGTTGCTAGGGATATCAGCAATAGGTGATAAAATGTCTGAAAAAATATTCATAAGACTGTTTATAGAACCCAAGTGTTCTTGTGATGGTGGTTGCGGTCCTGATCCGAACGTCGAGTCGTTCAGTAATGTTGCTGATAAACTGGCAAAAAAACTGGGCAAAGAACATTTTGAATTCGAGGTATACAAAGAAGTCAATCTCAAGAGCTTTCCTTTTTTGCGTGAAGCTTCCAAATCCAAACTCATGTTTCCTATAATATCAATTGATGAAAAAGTATTCTGTCAAGGCAAGATTCCATCCTCAAATGAACTGGAAAAAGAAGTTGCAAAAATCTTGGGTAAGGTGCTGAAATGAGCTGTGACTGCGGTTCCGGAGGGACATGTGCTGTTTCTTCTCCAGGAGCGAAAAAAGTAGACGAGGAGCAGAGGATTAACAAACTTAGGCAGTATGCCATATTTGGAATAGTGATGTTTCTCTTCATAATCAGATGGTTCGATATTGTAGATTCCGTCGGAGGAGTTGATGTAGCATTCCTCGCCATAATCATAGGTGCAGCACCGATTTACAGCAGGGCACTCAACTCACTGCTAAAGAAGAAACTCAACACGGATGTCTTGATAGGAATTGCGATTGCTGCCGCATTGGCAGTGCCAGCAGCACACTCTGCGAACGCAGAATGGCTTGGCCCGGTATTGAACCGTCTTCTCTCAAGCAGTTTTTTCCCAGCGGGATCTGTTATAATCATAATGCAGACAATTGAAACACTTCAGATATTCACCTTGGTGAAAATGAAGAACGCGGTAGACCAATTGATTGCACTCGCACCAAAAAAGGCACGCATCAAGAGAAAGCTGATAGAGGAAGAGGTGGACATATCAACAGTCAAGGTAGGGGATTTGCTGATAGTCAAGAACGGAGAGGCTATCCCAGTTGACGGAGTCATCACCGAAGGAAGTTGTTCTATCAACGAATCTACAATTACCGGCGAGAGCATGCCAGTCGATAAAATCGTAGGCAGCAATGTCATAGGCAGCACCATATGCGAACTTGGTTCGTTTGAAATGAAGGCCACAAAAGTAGGGGAAGACACGACCCTTTCACACGTCATAAGGATGGTGCAGGATGCACAGAACAAGAAACCGGAGGTGCAGAAATATGCTGATAAGGTAGCGACCGTATTCATCCCGACAATCTTGGCAATTGCCGCTGTAGTTTTCATTCTCACCCAAGACCCAGTGAAGACCGCAGCTGTTCTGCTTGTCGCATGCCCATGTGCACTCAGCATGGCCACTCCTGCTGCAGTGATTGCAGGCATAGGCAATGGTGCACGCAAGGGAATAATGATAAAAGGTGGCACTTACTTGGAAGCCGCATCAGACATAAACTGCATTGTCTTTGACAAGACAGGCACACTTACATATGGAAAGCCTACAGTAACTGAAGTTCACCCATTCCATGGAATGACTGCAGAGAAGCTGATATATTATACAGCAAGTACTGAAAAAATGTCCGAGCATGTGATTTCCGCATGCATTATTGAAGAGGCAAAAAAACGCAAAATAAAACTATCCGACGCTAAATCCTTCAAAGTATTTACAGGTAAAGGCGTATCCGCAACAGTAGAAGGAAAGGATGTGCTGGTAGGCAACCGCAAGCTTCTTGACAAATTCCGGATAAACATACCAAGCGATGCAGAAAAAGAGATTGAAGAACGCAGCAAGGAAGGGAAGACAATCCTGATTTCAGTTGTCGATAAGAAAGTTGTTGGGATAATTTCAGTGGCGGATGTGCTCAAGGACAATGCACGTGCCTCTATTAATCAATTGCGTAATTTGGGCATTAAGAAAATAATGCTTATTTCAGGTGACAATAAGCACGCCTCAGAATGGATTGGCAAGCAGCTAGGAGTCGATGAGACAAAATCCGAACTCCTGCCTGAGGATAAGGTAAAGATAATCGAAGAACTTAAAAAAGAGTATAAAGTTGCGATGATTGGCGACGGAGTCAATGACGCACCAGCACTTTCAGCTGCAAACATCGCAATTGTCATGGGTTCGGGAACGGATGTTTCCATAGAGGCTGCGGATATAATCTTGAAGACCAATGATTTGGGAAAAATTCCAGAGGTTATCCGACTTAGCAGGCATACCCTGAGAACGATAAAGGGAAACATCGTGTTTTCCATGCTGTATAACGTGATAGGCATTGCACTCTCAGCTACCGGGTTCTTCATACCCGCTTTGGCCGTGGTGTTCCAGGAAGCAGGATGCTTCTCTGTGATGCTGAATTCCGCACTCTTGACGAGGTTCAAATGAATTAACTATTAAAATGATAATTATGAAATTATACGGATTTTTGTGAGGTGCAAAAATGAAAGTCTTAAAATTCGGTGCAGTTTGGTGTTCCGGATGTTTGGTTATGAGACCTAGATGGCAGGAAGTTGAAAAGGAGAATCCTTGGCTGAAAAATGAATACTATGATTTTGACAAGGACAATGAGATGGTTGAAAAATGGAAAATTGACAAAAACCTTCCAACCTTTGTTTTCCTTGACAAGAACGGAAAAGAGTTTCTAAGGCTTCATGGAGAGGTGTCCAAGAAAGATTTGTTGAAAATAATTGAAGAAAACAAGGAAAGGTAAAGTTGATATGAAAATAATAGTTAGTTTGTTTCTATTTATTATTTTATTATTTTTGATAAGCAATTCTGTTCTGGCACAGGAGAATGTTTCTGATAAAGTAAATGTTTATTTTTTCTGGGCTGAGGGCTGCCCCCATTGTGCTAATGAAAAACCTTTTTTGGAAAGCCTGAAACAGAAATATAATAATTTGGAAGTACACAGCCTAGAGATCACAAAAAGCAAAGAAAATGCTGATTTGCTGGCAAAGGTTGGTAGAGAGCTGAATGCTGATGTTTCTGGGGTGCCTTTCACTGTTGTTGGAAAGCAGTATTTTATCGGCTGGTATGATGAAAAGACGACCGGAGCAGCGATAGAAGAAGCGGTTCAAAGCGCAATAAAAAATAACTTCTCAGATATAGTCGGGAGTTTAATAACGCATATAACACCAAATTCTGTTCAAGAAAAAGAGAAAACAATACCAGAAAAAATTAGTCTACCTATCTTAGGTGAAATAGAAACAAAGAATATCTCGTTACCTATTTTCACAGTTATCATAGGAACTCTAGACGGTTTCAACCCTTGCGCAATGTGGATCTTGCTTTTTTTGATTAGCATGCTTTTGGGAATGAAAAATAGAAAAAGAATGTGGATATTGGGAATAACTTTTATTGTTGCTTCTGCAGTTGTCTATTTCCTGTTCATGGCAGCTTGGTTGAATTTGATTTTGTTTCTCGGTTTTATATTCTGGGTAAGATTACTGATTGCTCTGGTTGCTTTAGCTGGTGGCAGTTATAACTTGAGAGAGTATTTTATTAACAAAGATAGTGGTTGCAAGGTTACAGGAGAAGAAAAAAGACAAAAAGTCTTTGAGAGAGTGAAGAGAATTACCCATGAACAAAAGTTTTGGCTGGCTCTTGTTGGGATTGTGATTTTGGCCGCTTCTGTTAATTTTGTAGAACTAATATGTTCGGCCGGACTTCCTGTCATTTTCACTCAAGTTTTGGCTTTGAGCGATCTTGCAGTCTGGCAGTACTATTCTTACATGCTGATATATATCATATTTTTCATGTTGGATGATTTGATTGTTTTCTTTATTGCAATGATAACGCTACAGATGACAGGAATAACTACCAAATATACCCGTCTTTCTCACCTGATTGGTGGGATATTAATGGTCATTATTGGAATTTTGTTAATATTCAAACCCGAATTGTTAATGTTCGGTTAAAAACAGAAAATGTAAAAATAAAAGTTCAAGTATTGGGTTCAAGTTGCCCGAAGTGTAAAGCTACAGAAGAAATAGTTAAAGAATTAGAAAAAAAAGAGGATGAATTAAAACTTTAATTTTGAGGGATAGCAATGGATGAAAAGTCAGAGCAGGGGTTGACAAGTTCTCAGGCACGGGAACTTTTGGAGCGATATGGTCCAAATGTTATTCCAGAATCGCACCAGTCAATAGTCAAGATGTTTGCCAAGCGACTTTGGGGTGTTATTCCATGGATGCTGGAAGCATCAATTATATTGGACATTGTACTTGGCAGGTGGGCTGAAGCTTCTGTCATTGCCTTTATCCTCTTGTTTCAGGCGTTGCTGAGCGTCTATCAAGAGAAGAAAACCAAAGCAGCTCTTGTTTTGTTACGAAAGCGCTTATCCATAAATGCTCGTGCCCTGAGGGACGGAAGCTGGCAGACACTTCCAGCAGCAGAACTCGTCCCTGGAGACAGAATACATCTAAGGGTTGGTGATATTGTTCCCGCTGATGTTTCAGTCGTCAGCGGAACTATCTCAGTTGACCAATCCCAACTGACAGGGGAATCACTTCCTGTTGAGGTTAAACAAGGAGGTGTGCTCTACTCAGGCTCAGTAATAGAACATGGAGAAGCAAGTGGAAATGTGACTGCCACTGGCAAAAACACGTATTTCGGAAAGACTATAGAGATAGCGCATCTTGCAAAAGCTCCACCGCGCCTTCAACAACTGACCGTCATGATAGCGAAATACCTTCTTTTGCTTGATATCGTACTTGCTCTTGCTGTTCTTTCAATTACACTAATAACAGGAGCACCTCTTTTGAGCATGATCCCCTTCATTTTGATACTGCTTGTTGTTTCAGTACCTGTGCTATTGCCCATGATGTCAATGACTTCTGCCATGAAAGGGGCAGGCGAACTTGTCAAATTCGGAGTCTTGACTACGCAACTCCCTTCAATTGAAAATGCAGCAGCCATGGATGTTCTTTGTATGGATAAAACAGGGACGATAACGGAGAATAAATTAAGTGTACAGGACGTTGAACCATTTGACTCATTTAACGCAAAATACGTACTTGAAATGGCAGCTCTCGCCTCAGATGAGGCAACCCAGGACCCCATTGACCTTGCAATAATTAAGGCAGCGCAGCAACATGGAATCGATGTAAATATGAAAAACCGCCTGAAGTTTGTGCCCTTTCATCATTCTACCAAACGCTCCGAAGCAGTAATGCTCAAGGACAACATGGAAATTCATGTCATCAAAGGAGAGCCATCAGTACTTGCAAAAATGACAAATACGGACTGGACTGAAATCTCTGACAAGGTAGCACGACTTTCCTCAACGGGTGCCAGAGTTATTGCGATTGCAGAAGGAGGCAAGTCTAAATTAAGCATTTGCGGGTTGATTGCGCTTGCTGACCAACCCCGTTCTGATTCAGCAGAGTTTATAAGGCAACTCACGATTCAGGGAGTGAGAACTATACTTATCACAGGGGACGGAAAAATCACAGCACAGGCGATCGCCTCGAAAGTTGGCATCCGTGGGGAGGTTGCTACTCTTGATAAGAATAATGAAAGCATGGATGCAGAAACAATTGACAAAATCGATGTATTTTCCAATGTTTTCCCAAAGGATAAATTTATGCTGGTCAAATCCCTGCAAAAGGCGGGTCATACAGTTGGCATGACAGGTGATGGCGTGAATGATGTTCCTGCGCTCAAGCAGGCAGATGTCGGTATAGCTGTTGCTAATTCGACAGATGTGGCCAAGTCAGCGGCAGGCCTTGTAATGACCGGGTCTGGACTAAGCGAAATCTTGACAGCGATTAGGGTCAGCCGTAAAATCTTCCAGCGCCTGCAGACTTGGGTCATAGCAATGATTACCAGAAAGGTTGGCATACCCTTGTTTATTGCTCTAGGAACTATTTTGTTCATGAAACTCGTTATTAACCCTCTTCAGGTAGTCTTATTCATGTTCTTTGGCGAGGTAGTGACATTTGCCCTATCCATGGATAATGTTGAACCTTCTAAAAATCCCAGAAAATGGATAATGAAATCATTGGCTATTACAGGATTGGGGCTTGCATTATTGCTTTTCTCGTTCAACTGCTTGGTGTTTTGGTTGGGCCTCGACTATTTCCATTTGAGCCTTGGTGAGACACAAACCCTTGTTTTTGTATGGCTGGTCTTTGCTGGAGCTCAGGCAGTTCTTTATTCAACAAGAACGAGAGGTTTCTTCTGGTCAAAACCATATCCCAGCAGGGCACTGCTCTATGCATCCATCTTTGATATTGCCCTTGCAACTATTGTATCAAACCAGGGATGGCTTATGGCATCCGTTCCGTTGCCTTATATCCTAAGCATGTTAGGACTTAGCGTAGTCTTTCTTGTGCTGAGCGACATTGTAAAAATAGCTACATTCAAGCTCTGGAATGTTTTTGGAGGTGAATAAAATGAAGACGTATGATTTAAGCGATAAGATTGTTTTCTCATCAGAAAAGCCCATCAAAAGGCATTTTCTGAATGCAAAAGGCTTTCATGCCGCATTAATATGTCTCAAAAAAGGAGTTGAACTTCCATCTCATCCAGAAGATTATGGCGTGTTATTGAGTGTTCTTGAAGGAAAGGGAATTTTTACAGATATCAATGGAGAACACAAATTAACAAAAAATCAGAGTATTTATATTAAAAAAGATGAGATAAGGGGCATAAAGGCAGAGGAAGATTTGGTTATATTAGGCATTCAGGATAGAGGAAGGGGTGAAACAAAATGAAAATAGAAATATTGGGTTCAGACTGTTCAAAATGCAAGAAACTGGAGGAGAATGCAAAAAAGGCTGCTGAAGGAATGAAAATAAAGGCAGACATAATTAAAGTGACTGATATAGACAAGATAGTTGAATACGGTGTCATGTCAACTCCAGCAATAGCAATTGATGGTAAAATAAAAAGTTCGGGAAGAATACCTGAAGTTAAAGAAATAGAAAAATGGCTGAAATGAAAAAGTGATGTGATGAAAATTTTTACCAAATTTATTATTCTCAGCATTATTTTAATTATTCTGATTTCAGGTTGTGTTAACAACGACCAAAAAGTTAGCGAGAGCAAAAATTCTACTGCTTATACGAACGCATCATCAAGCGTTGAAAAGGTGGAGATAATACACTTCCATGGGACGCACCAATGCGATTCCTGCATAGCCGTGGGAAGTCTCGCTGAGGAAACAGTCAACACTTATTTTTCTGAGGAGTTAAAGTCTGGGAAAGTTTCTTTCGCACATGTCAACGGCGAGCTTCCGGAGAACAGAGAACTTGTCATGAAATACAGTGTAAACAGTGCATCCTTGTGGATAGGAGTCTATGATGATAATGGTTTTCACCCTGAGCAGAATGTGAACGTATGGTACAAGATAAACAATAAGGATGAATATATGAGCTATCTTAAAGGGGTTATAGAAAAGAGATTAGTAGGCGATTTTAGTTGATAGATATAATGCCTTTCATGGAAGCCATGGGAACAAGCAACATCCCTTTAATTGCTGCATTTTTTATCGGTCTAATGGTTTCAATAAGTCCATGCCCGCTTGCTACAAACATAACTGCCATTGCCTATATTTCTAAAAAAATCAATAACGGCAAAAGTACTTTGATTACCAGTTTTGTTTACACTCTTGGGAGGATGTTTGCATATGTTTCACTGGCAAGTTTAATTGTCTATATCGGCGTGAACATCCAAGCAATTTCCCTTTTCTTGCAAAATTATGGAGAAAAAATACTGGGTCCTTTACTAGTTTTTGTCGGATTGGTGATGTTAAATGTTATCAGACTGCCTTCCTTCAAAGGAAGTTCCAAGCTTGATAAAATAAAAGAGAAATTGTCAGAAAAAGGACATTTAGGCAGCTTTTTGCTGGGGGTTATTTTTGCATTAACATTTTGTCCTATCAGCGGTGTTTTATTTTTTGGAATGCTCATCCCTCTTTCATTGAAATTTTCAGACGGCTTGCTGATTCCATCTGTATTCGCATTTGCAACCGGTTTGCCTGTAATCATAATTTCCTTTATCCTTGCTTATAGCGTCTCTAAGACAGGAAAGGTCATGCACAAGGTACAGACATTTGAAAAATATACACGATATGTTGTCGCAGTTATATTCATTTTAATAGGAATATTCTATATTTGGACCGTTTGGCTTTAGATTGACTTTCAAATAAAATAGTATTTTAAGTTTCATTTGTTCACCATAAACATCATTGTAACTTAATCCGCCATAGGAGCCTTCAAAATGTATATACATTAATTGGTGCTATTTTTAATTGTCTATTCGGTTTTATCTTTCTGTTTTCACGTTTGAAAAGAAGGATAGAGCAGTAGCATTTTAAAAACATAAATTCTACTCTAAGAAAAACACAGGGTCATTTTAATATTACTTCTTTAATATCTTTTGCTAAAATAATCTTGTTGGTTTTACCGTATTGTTCTAGCTTTACTATTCCTTTTCGTTCTAGTTCCTTTACCGCCCTATGTGCTTTTAATTTGGTCATGCCTTCCATTCGACTTATTTCAGATTGCAATGCACTCCCTTTATTTTCAATTATTTTCTCTACAACTTTCTTTTCATTTAAGTTTAGAAGTTTCAAAATGCTTCCATTATTATTTGTCTGTAAATTTTGTTTTTTAACACCAGATTTAACTTTATGATCAACCATTTTTGTTATCGCACTAAGATTCTTTTCCATTTTTTCTTCTAATCTTTTAGATATGACATAATAGGAGATAGGAACAATTATGACAACCATTAGAATCAATGACAACCATAATAGGTAGTTTGGAACCATGCTAGGACATAATCCTCTCCCTTCAAGTGAAGGGTTAGTAAAATTTTGGAAAACACTGTAAGTAACGATTAATATTATTGCGAAAACTGCCATTAAAGAAATCGGCAACAATAATTTGATTTTTTTAATCTCCATAGTAATAAGGTTAACATTTAACTATATAAATGTTTTTATTGGTTTCCTTTTGTTGAAACCAAGTTTCATAACTTTGAAACCGAGAATATTGGTTTCAACAAAGGTTTATATATGGTTTCATAAATATGAAATGTATACAAGATTTAGGAGGCGAAAACGATATGGATAGAAAAATAATTGGAATCGGAGTTGGCACAGTGCTTGTTATCGGCTTGTTTACGATAATGGGATTTGCATTCTCACAGGAACCAAAAGCAATAAGTACTTCAACAGGTTTTGTAGATGCGAACAATGATAGGATATGCGATAATGCCCAATCAGGCAGTTGCCCATATGCAAACCAGACAGGCGGTTTTGTAGATGCGAACAATGATGGAGTTTGTGACAATGCAGCCAATTGTCCAATGCATAATGCCAATGTTGGATGTAGCGGTTCTGGCGGATGCACAAGACATGCAGCTGGATTCGCAGGTGGATGCCATCAGTAAAGAAAACGCGATTAGAGAAGAGGGTTATTCACCTTGCCTTCTCTACCCTATAAATAAATTTATGGAAAATAAGGTGAATTTATGCTAATTTTATTTTTTGAATATGCGCTGAAAGAACTAACCAGAAGGAAAAGCAGGGCATTGTTATCAATACTTGGCATTATGTTTTCCGTAGCGCTTCTGGTCGGTGTTTTGGCGGTGTCGCAGAGCGTGGAGCAAAGCGCCATGCAGCCAATGAAATCGGCGGGGGCGGATATGCTTGTACAGTTGCATGGCGAACCGTGCGCTTTTGAAACCGTAAAACTTCCTACAAATTTAAACGCCATGCCAGCTGAGGCTTTTGATAGTTTAGGCGATAATGGAGATGTCTCCGCAATGGCAGGAGTCTTAGAGTTTTTGTCGTTTAAGGATGGCCATCCAACCATCATTACTGGTTTGAGCCCGAATATCACTAACATTGGTCCGATTAAACCAACCTATGAAAAGGGTGAGTGTTGCGAAATAGTTGAGGGTCGGTATTTGCAAGACACTGATACATATACAGCCGTGGTAGATAAAGAATTCGCGGCATCTGAAGGCTTAAACGTAAGATCAAAAATTGATATAGGCGGAAAAGATTTTGAAGTTGTGGGAGTTATTAACACAGGACGAAACGCGAGAATAGCGGGAGCCCAAGTTTTCATTCCTATTGGCACCGCCCAGCAGATTGTGAATAAAGGCGATATATACACAACAGTATTTCTTAAATTATCAAGCCAAGCCGATCCCGGGGCTATGGAGAAAAAGATTAAATCCGCCGTAGGCGAAAATGTTACAATCACCACTAGTGCTGATTTTCTTGCGACAGTCGCCGGAATGTCGGCCATGACAAACACCATGGCTGCCGGTATATCATTGATAATTATTGTTCTGGTAACATTATTTGTCATTAAATCGTCTTTAGCAGCTGTTTATGAAAGGAAAGAGGAAATAGGCGTAATGAAGGCTGTTGGCTGGCGGGACAGTGATGTTGTAAAACTGATTACCATTGAAAATATAATTCAGTCCTTAATTGGGGGTATTGTCGGTTGTTTTGTAGCTTATGTAATCACTTATTTATTTGTAATAAATTCTAACTTTGCCATCCCTGAAGCGATTACCTCCTACCCCGCCTGCGCGGCATCTACTTTATCCACTGATTTAACGGTAAATGTCGTATTCTCGCCCTATTTAATTTTAATCGGCATATCAGTGGCGGTGATTTTAGGAGTTCTCGCCGGATACGCGGGATCAAAAAAAATATCCTCACTGCTTCCTAATGAAGCTTTGAGGGAGCTTTAAAAAAATAAAGGTAAAAAATATGATAAAAATTGATAACATTATAAAAACATACAACAAAGGCACTACGAAAGTTGAAGCGTTAAAAAAGGTAAGTTTTTCCATTGAAAATGGCGAGATGGTTGCTTTAATGGGCGCGTCCGGCAGCGGAAAATCCACTCTCTTAAGTTTAATCGGTGGGCTTGATAAATGCGACTCTGGTTCAATTTCCGTTGATGAAGAAAATATTTCGGCATTAAACGCGCAAAAACTTGCGGATTTTAGGCGGGATAAGGTAGGGTTTGTATTCCAGCAATTTCATCTTATTCCGACACTTTCTGTTGTTGA
>Ga0315282_10001267_pt1 | contig 48179 bp, 48 predicted proteins | sample YL17G07_20_MG_FD_203693 | JGI IMG/M metagenome (GOLD analysis project Ga0315282, IMG submission 203693) | Sediment microbial communities from Yellowstone Lake, YNP, Wyoming, USA - YL17G07_20 | ecosystem: Environmental > Aquatic > Freshwater > Lake > Sediment | place: USA: Wyoming | collected...
CAAAATTGCCTGGAGTCCTCCCGAAAGGGTGAAAAGAGCACAGATTGAATCTGTGCCTACAATGGCATTTGTAGGCACGGTTTTAACCGTGCAAAATTGCCTGGAGTCCTCCCGAAAGGGTGAAAAGCCCAAAGGAAGGCAAAGCTTATGCTTTGCTGTTACAAAAGGTGGGTATCATCGATATGTTAGAAGTGGAAGCTGGGAAGGTCATAGGTGCATTGGCAAGGAATTTTCTTGCACTTGGGACAGCCTCGTTTATACTTTTCAATTGCCTCTTCTACATTCACATCTAAAAGGTTGGCTAAACTTAAAAACCAGGCAAAAACATCTCCTACTTCTTCTTTAAAATCACTCTTTTTGCCTTCACGGATTAGCTTGGCTAACTCTCCTACTTCTTCAATAAACCAGACAAAAGTCCTGGCAAGTCCTCTCTTTTTGTCTCTGGAATAGTAGATTTTGTGCATTAGGTTCTGGAATTCTCTTATTTCCAAGTGAACCTCCTTTTACCCCCTCACCCTGGCCCTCTCCCACAAGGGGAGAGGAAATATTGGAAAAAAGGGAGAGGGAAATTTTTTTCCATTTATTATTAGATTTCTTCCCAGAGGAAGAGTTGTTTATCTATTTCTGGCTTGACTTCTTCCTTTACAGGATAAAATCTCCCATCCAGAGTTATAAATCTTCGTGCTCGTTTGGTAATCGCGCCTAACTTTTTCAACTGTTCCAGTTCTTTTAATTTAGTATTTCGTCTTACTTCCAAAATTTTCCTGGCCGATACTCTGCCAATTCCGGGAACCCTGATGAGTTCTTCAAACGAAGCCTTATTTATCTCTACAGGAAACCTGTCCATATTATTTAAAGCCCACACTAACTTGGGGTCTCTATCCAGATAGAGATTTCCCTTCTCATTAAAAATTAACTCATTTGCAGTGAAATTATATTTCCGCAAGAGGAAATCGGCTTGATAGAGACGGAACTCTCTCAAAGGAGGACAGGGACGCAGGTTCTCCAGAGGAGTATCTTCTACAGGAGTGAAAGCACTGTAATAGACTCTACGAAGAGCATAATCTTTATACAGCTTGTGACTTAGAGAAAGGATTTCCCTGTCCCTATCATCTGCTGCTCCCACTACAAGTTGGGTAGTCACTCCTGCTTTCAAGGGGTGCCTCTTATTGAAAGAGGCAATTTTCCTTAGCCCATCGAGGAGCTCTCCATGAAAATTCTTGTCCGGGGCTAGTTCAGAGAGACACCTCTGGTTCGGCGCTTCCAGGTTCATAGAGAGCCGGTCTGCCAATCTTCCTGTGGCTTCAATGAGACCAGTATCTACACCAGGCAGAATTTTACAGTGGATATATCCCCTGTAATTATAGCGCTGCCTTAAAATCTTCAGGGTCTCCAGCATCTTTTCTTGACTGGCGTCAGGAGAAATATTTATTGCTGAAGTGAGAAAAAGTCCCCTTACCCAATCTTTCTTATAGTATTCCAGGAAAAGAGAAGCGAGTTCTTGAGGCGTGAATTCTACTCGAGGACAATCTCTGTCCCTTCTATTTACGCAGTAGAAGCAGTTGTTCTCGCAGAGATTACTTTGCAGAACCTTGAACAGGTTTACACATTCACCCTTTTCACCTGCCGCAGGATAGATGAGGCTTGAGCGGGCAATGTGCTTCTTAGGAAAAATTGCAAGAGGGAAACCAGTTACATCGAAGCCAGCCAGTTCTCCCAGTAAGCTTGCTTTATAATGTAAATTCTTTTTTCTCATAAACAGTCTAAGGGGACAAGCCCCTACACTACAAATCAAAAATCAAAAATCAAAAATCAAAAATTCCCATCACCCATTACCCATCACCCATCACCTATTATAAATTACGGGCATAAACCCCGTTAGAAATGGATGTTGGAAATTCTCTCAGGGGAATTTCTAACGGGGTAAAGCCCTACACTACAAATTAAGCAGAGCTTTGCTCTGTAGCTATATTGTAACGCGGAGCTTCCGCTCCGCTACTCCGTTTCAGCAGAGTTTCGTTCTGCAGCTACATTCATTTACGTCACAAGGGATAGACTACTTTGAGTTGTCTGGACCAGCGTCGATAATCTTTGAGTCGCCAATCTTTTTTGGAACTCTCTCTTTTCATAACCAGGTCTTCAATTCCGCATTTTGCTTCAGTGCAGTTGAGACAGTCTCCTCGACAATCTGTAGCCGGAACAAACTTCTCCTTTACTCTCCTGTATACAGGTATGTCAATCCCTTCACAATTTCTTGAACTGGTAAACTCTCGATTTAGACCTCTGGGTTTCCCATCAATGAGTTCGTATTCCATACACAGGGCAAAGGTCATATCCAAATTTTCACAAATGTTTCTTAGAATATCGAATACCTTCTTCCGATAATCTATTCTTGCATTAAGATATCCATCAATATTCTCTACATATAGTCTTCTGTAATCAAATTCTATTCCTGTTCCAAAATTAGTTTTTATTTTATTGAGAACTTCCTTGTGAATCTTAATGGGAATGTCAAGGACACTAACAATTATGTGCTTAGCTCCTGAATCTTTTGCCCTCTTAATCAATTGTTGGAAACCACTCTTATTATCTGTAAGATAGGGAAATATAGGGTCTATTCGACAGACAGCATAAATTCCTTTCTCTGCCATTCTCTCCAGGTTTCTAAATAGGACATCATTGGAAGTCCCTCGAGGTGCCAAAATCTTCCTTAAATTCTCGTTTATGGACAGAAAAGATATTTGCCCGAATGAATGTTTCTGCTCTTTTATTAGTTCGATTGCTTCTTCAGGAATTTCTGCCTTAGTAATAAATTCTATAGGAATATTTCTTTCTACAAAGACTCTGATTATTTTTTCGGAAAGATGGTAACGGTTATTCACAGGCTGAAATGGGTCAGTCACTGGAGAAAGGTAACCGCAGGAAGCAACATTAATGGAATCGAGTTGGTCTGAAACAATTTTGTCGAAGTCTTTAGCAACAATGATTACATTTTCTTTTCGGAAGGTTTGAAAATGGCCAGGAAATGCTAATGAGTAACAGAAAAAGCATCCTATCCCGCAACCATTGTAGGGATTGATGAGCATTCTCTCAGAAGTGCATTCTCTCTTTCCAGGCCACCATCCATGAAGTTCCTTCTTGGTGGGTACTACTACATGCTTCTGCGGCTGTTCAATAATTTCATACTCTTTCCCACCAATTGAGATTTTCATCAGTACAAATCAAAAATCAAAAATCAAAAATCAAAAATTCGACTCCGAAAACTATCCTCACCTCTTACGGGCGACCGCAAGGGTCGCCCCTACGCGACCGAGGATGAAGGGATAGTTACAGGAGCTTCAATTCCGCCAGGTTTTGCGTGTAGTGTAGCCCTTTATGGGCGTAATTATTACGGGCATAAAGCCCTACACTACCAACACCGTGTTGGTACCGTCTTACACGGGCTCAATAAATTGAGCCCCTACAACGGTTGGGAGGACTACAGTTACTCTTTCTTCTTTTTTGGCTTCTTCTTCTCTCTCTTGGCTGGTACTTTCCCCCCCATACTAATCACCACCTTCTTTGCCGAGCTTTTCCATTAAGATGGGAAGATTAATAATGTCCTCTTTATTATATTCCAGCAACACTTGAAGAGCCTCTCTGTTATTTTCTTTTTCGTATTGGTCCCATAGTTCCATAGCTACCCGGCCATTTACATCTTTCAGACACCTTTCAATTCCCAGCATCTGTTCAACTTTCTTGAGCCCCCCGTAAAGATTTCTCTCCCAGCAGTCATACATCAGGTCATAGGTTGCGAAATAGTCATCCAAATCTATACCCAATTTCTCCTTTATGACAGGGAGATCGAACCTGCTTCCATTGTAAGTGTAAATAGTAGTTATTCCCGTAAGACTTTTAAGCAAATTTGACCTGGTAATTTCTCTTCCCACCAACTGAATTATTGTGCCATCCCCGCGATAAACTCCCAGGACAGTTATCTCTTCCTCAAATGATGTCTCGATGTCCAGAAAAGCTTTCATAATTCACATTTCTACCGCAGCAAACATTCCTGTGGAATTCTTTCCATAGCTATTATTTCAGCTGCCCTTTTCAGGAAGCCATCAAATTTCCTACCTTGCCTGTATCCTCCGCACCACTCTAAGGAACTATCAAACTTATAGAAGAATTCGTTTAGGCGTTTCATGAATATCTCTCTTATGTACTTGCCAAAAATTGAGGAAAGGGAGATAGGGAAAATGAACTTATCGCCCGACTTGATAAAATAGAGCTTCAATTTTTTCCCTTTACAGGAAACTGTAAAAATATCCTCTTTCTCTTTTGAACGAGACGGTAGAACTTCAAATCTCTCTCCCAAACAACTTAAAATTTTCTTCTTCCCCCAGCCGTCTATTTTCCCTGAGAAGAAGGAAATTTCTTCTTCTCTGTAATTTTCCAGAAATAGATTAATAAAATCACCTATGGTTTGAGCCTCGAGCCAGTACTTATCCAGATTTTTCTTTTCTGCCTTCTTAAGAGCGGAAGGACAAAATATCCTGCTTTTCCAGAAAATGAATTCAATTCTCTTCTTTCTTAATATCTCCCTCAATTTTCCTGAGATATCTTCTATAAATTGGGTTTCCATTTTCCAGGCGGGGAGATTGTAGGGAGCACCATTCCCACAGAGGGAGCCTTTCCAAGCGACAGGACAATCGCTGAGAAGAAATTGCCCATCTAGAACTATCTCAGAGAAGAAATCGTTATCGAAATCTTGTGGCAATCTTCCATTTAAAAGAGAATAGAAAGCAAGGACTGTAGACTCTGCCAATTCATAGGTCTTCCGGTCATTGCTCCTGAAAAGTTCTTTGCTATCACATACAACGAGGCTATTTTTATCACTTTTACTTCTTGAGACTGCCCCTTTAAGTTCGTTCCAGAAAAAATCTTTATTTAAGTCATAATCTCTTTCTATTTTAAAGGCAGTAGCAGTTACTACCAGAGGTCCCAGCATTCTCTGATTCCGAAAACCTAATCCGTTCTCATCAATTCCTACAATTAGCATCTCTTAATTTGAAATTCAATATTTTTCCCAGTGGAGGACATCTTTCAGTTTCCTCTTGGCAGGCTTTGGTTGCTGTTCACTATAGCCCATAGGAATAAGACTTATCAGTTTAAAGTCCTGGGATGCTCCGAGCAGTTGGCGGACTTTCTCTGCATAGGGTTTCTTGTCTCCAGCCACCCAGCAGGCCCCCAATCCATGTGCGTGAGCAGCCAGGAGTATGTTCTCTGATGCTGCAGAACCATCTTCTAAGTAGTATTTCGTCTGACGGGAGAAAACAGCAACACATACAGGAGCCTCTGCAATAAACTTACCGTAATCGGCCATTTCTGCTATTCTCTTCCTAATTTTCGCTTTGGTGACCACAATGAACTCTACGGGCTGTATGTTGACTGCACTGGGAGCAAGCCGACCGCAATCGATGATATCTTTCAACATTTCTTTTGGTACAGGGGTAGGCAAAAATTTTCTTTTACTTCTTCTGGTCTTTAACGCTTTAATCGCTTCCACAGTTGTTTTCCTCGTAAGGCAATCTTGCACGGTTAAAACCGTGCCTACAAATGCCATTGTAGGCACAGATTCAATCTGTGCTCTTTTCTCCCTTTCGGGAGGACTCCAGGCAATCTTGCACGGTTAAAACCGTGCCTACAAATGCCATTGTAGGCACAGATTCAATCTGTGCTCTTTTCTCCCTTTCGGGAGGACTCCAGTTTTTTTCTTTTCGCTTTTTATCTTATATCTTTTCTGAAAAAAAGTCAATATTGGTAAAGATAAAATAGAAACGCAACCTAAAGGTTGCGGCTACCAGATAATAAAATAAAAAAGGCTTGAAGCAAACCTGTAAGCCGAATTCTGTATCCCGATTTGAAATCGGGACGATGGTTATTTGTCTAAGCGACCTACCCAAAGAGTTGTGGCGAGACGGGCAGTCTCTCCTCTGCTATTCGGTCTTGCTCCGAGTGGGGTTTAGCCTTTTCACTACAGCATTACCTGTACCTGGTTTCTGTGCCACTTTCCGTGGGATTGCTCCCCTTCCGCTTACACGGAACACTCTGCCCTGTGGAGTCCGGACTTTCCTCTCCGATAAGTATCGGAGCAACCATCCGGTTCACTTCAAGCCTATGTGAATCAGTTTATAAATTACGCAGCACAGACCACCCTCTGCTACTCCCAAAACGCAGACTGAAGTCTGCTACTCCTTTTATTATGTGAATTTTTTTATTGCGGTATTGGCAAGTTGATCGGCAGCTCTATTCTCATTCCTACCTATCAGGTGATAATTCACTTCCTCAAACTTATCTTCGAGAGTCTTTGCTTGTTGAGATAGTCTCTTTAACTTTTCGTCGTTTATTCGAAACCTCCCCTTCATTTGATTAACTATCAATTCGGAATCGCTAAATATGTTAACACTCTCTGCTAATAGCTTTTTACTTTCTTTCAATCCCTGAATCAAAGCCTTATATTCAGCCACATTGTTGCTTCCTAAACCGATATATTTCTTTACCTCTTTAATTTTCTTCTTTTTCTCGTCATAAATAACTACTCCGATCCCGGAAGGTCCGGGATTGGGCACTGCCGCTCCATCAACATAAACTTTAACAATCCTCTGTTTTTCAACCCCGGGAAGAGGTTTCAGCATAGAAGCGGCATGGGATATAGCTTTCCATATTTCTTTATCGGTGACCCCAGAAAGTTTATTCTTCACCGAGCGAAAAGACTTCTCTTCGGCGAGAGTCTTCAATATTCTGTAGGTCTCCTCCTTTAATTGAGGTCCCTTCACTTTTCTCCCCTCAGATACAGTATCCGCAAACAATTTCTACAGGCTACTAATTCTTTCCCGCTCAAAACATCATTTATAAGCTGAGGTGGTACGGCTATGTTACACCCTCCACAAAAGCCATCAACTATTGAAACAACCGCCACTCCATCCTTCTTTCCCCTTATTTTCTGATACCTGTTTAAGATTTCCGATTCGATACTGGCTACTTTCTCTTTCTGTTCTGATTGAACCTCCTGTAGGTTCTGATTTAGGCGTTCCAGTTTTTCTTCCAATTCTTTTTGTTTTCTGGTATCTTCTTCTTTTTTCTTAGCTATATTTTCTTTTTTTATCTTCTCTTCGGCAAGGAGGGCATCTTCTTGCTCCATTACTGAAAGAATTGTATCTTCAATCTCATTTTTTGATTTCTTATCTTCCTCGATCTCTTTCAGTAACGCAGTATAGGCTTCGTTTGTCTTTACTGTGAACAGCTCGTTCTGATGCTTTCTAAGTTCTTCCTCCTTGGTCTTCAGCTCGAGCTCTTTATTTTTCCTCGATAGTTGCAGTTCGGTCATCTTCTTCTTCAACTCGTCGAGCGACGCCCGCCTTTCTTCAAATTCTCTTTTCATTCTGTCGATTTCTTCGGGGATCTCGTCGATTTCAACTCGAATTCGGTCTAGAAGTAAGTCCACTTCCTGTAATTGAATTAACCTTTTCAGTTGTTCATTCACATTTAGAGCCTAAGAAAAAAAAGTTCAATTATCTTATACCAAATTCTTGAGGGAAAGTCAACTTGAAAGTTCCTCCAGTTAGTGTCAAGCTTTTTGGGGGACTTTTTTGCTTTGGAGTGTAAAGCAATTGTTCATTTTATGTAGGGGCTCAATTTATTGAGCCCGACGATAACGGGTTTGATAAATCAAACCCCTACAAAAGAAAATGATGCTTTTCCAGAGACCTTTGGGGGACTTTTTGCTTTGGAGTGTAAAGCGAAAGCTTTACCACAATTACGGGACGACACGGCGGTCGTCCCCTACCTACCACAATTACTTTTCATTTTGGATGACCTATGGGCATTATGAACAGGGGTTCTATGCCTTCTTTGAAATTGAGGGTAGACTTTACAAATTCTTTGTCTACAGAAGCTACAAAGCAAGTAGCCAATTTTAAGGCTGCACACTGCAAGTAAACATTTTCCCCAATCGTTCCTGCTTCCGCGCTGGTAAAAGAAAGCTTCTTCTCCATAGGAAAACTCTCGGCCAATTTTGAGAAGTCGGCAACAAATATCAGAATAACGGGAGCGGTCTTGACATATTCCTGTGTGCCTATACCTCTTCGTATATCCCTGTTATCAATGAGTAAGAGAGAGTGATTTTGAGGAAAGTAAAGGAAACTGCCTTCTTTTGTGGCAACATAAACCGAGACCGAATAGCGCGCCGTTGCCGACGGAGAAGTGAGCTTTCCATCGGGACGATTAACTCCTCTCGCTGCCCAGAGAATTTGTCCAATCTCTCTTTCCTTTAATTCCTTGCTGGAAAAGCCCTCTTTGCTCGAGCGGCGAAGATTTAGTGCTTCTTCAAGACTGACTTTACCTTTTTTCTTCGGGGCCGGTAACTTCCGCTCTTGCTGTGGGGACTTTGATACTTCCTCTGCAAAACTATATGATATCATAGACGACCAGAGCCCTAAGGTAAAACCGAACATCACAATTTTCCATAACCTGTTCTTCAATTTAGTTCTCCTTTCCACTAAAGCTCTTAGAATTTCTCCTCTTTTTAAAAATAGCTACTAAAAGAAAGAGCGACTCGCGAGAGTCGCTCCATTCTTTTTAAAATTCTGTAATACAGTGTTCTTCTTAACATGGCTTCTTCTTTTTGGCGCCCTTCTTTACCTTCTTAGCAGTCATCGATTTCACCACCCCCTCTTAATAAAGTAACCGCACTTTTGGGACACGAACATTTACCTGGGTAATGCTATTATTTTCTCAGCAAAAAACTCCGAAATCACTTTTTCTATTTTTCGAGCCTTAATTTATTCATTAAAACCATAAGCGGACATCAAACATAAGAGTAATACCGCTGAGTTCAAGAACCAATTCTTTACCATCCGATGTCCATAGTTTCTCATCTATTAAATCAGGATTTGAGCTGTCGTACACAGTAAGTTGACCGGTTTTCCCTAAAAAAGCATATCCTATGTTACCGCCGAGAGAAAATCTATTCGGCACAACAAAATATTGACCACCGACTCTAACACCCGCATCATATCCTAAGGACCATGCCTTCCAGTAATCAGTTGTGGTTCCAAAACGCCAGAATGGAAGAACAAGCTTGCCGTCTATATCAATGTGCAACATTACCTGTTCAGGTAAAGTTCCAGTTAGAATTGGAATTTCCAGACCAACAGGAAAGGAGAGAAGCGTAACTTTTGATTCGATTTCCCCCACATTACTGGAGCTTGACCAATAACTCAGGCCCACATACCCATACACAGGGGAGGCTGCGCCACCAAATGTAGATTTGACACTAAGTAAGAGGTTACCACCAATTTCAGGAACTCCACCCAGTTTCAGCTCATCATTTAGTGTTTTAAGAGACGGGGTATAGTATCCCAGCTCAAAACTTATTGCCCCCCTCTTTCCAGGAGCGGTTGGTCCTCCGGGCGCTCCGGCAGGCCCTCCGACAGTTGGTGGTGCGCCAGCAAAAGCAGTTGAACCTAACAATCCTCCAAAGAAAACTACAAGCATACTAAACAGAATTCTTTTCTTCATAATTTTCCCTCCTTATAAAATTTGCCTAAATAAGACATCTTCCAGATATTTACTGTTCCCTTGTCTTCTTCACTGCGGGTAGAGAGGAAGTAAATACCTTTCATATCTGGCGCCCAGAGAGGACAACGGTCATCACTCGGGTGAAATGTCAACTGGGTAAGATTTGAGCCGTCAATGTCTACTGTCCATAGATTCAAATTTTCCCTCTCGGTGGCACTTTTTTTAGTTCCCTTCTCTGTGGAGAAAACAATCTTTCTCCCATCTGGTGAAATGTCAAACTCAGCAACACCGAACTCACCTGCCATAATACTTGTTTCCGCTCCCGTTTCCAGGTCAACCATCCAGAGTCCATAGTAGCGTTCCTCGCCCGTCTTCTTCGCCCTTTTAAAAACAATGCTTTTCCCATCAGGGGTAAACCTTGGCATCCCACCTTCAGTGTACTGGGCAAGTTTTCCACTCTCAGGCTCAAAAACCCAGATTGAGAAACCGCTCCATGTTTTGTTCCCATATTGATCCGAGGTGTATTCAAGTGAGTTAAAAGCTATTTTTTTGCCGTCTGGCGAAAATACTGGGTTCACAGCATCAGGTGGCGACCCTGTTGTAATTTGACGAATTGCTGCTCCTGATTCCGCTCCAATAAGGTAAATATTCCAATGACCATCTCTGTATGCGTAATATGCAAGATTTTTCCCATCAGGAGAAAAGCAAGGTCCAAATTCGCCTTCGCTACGAGATGTCCTCTGAAGCAAGGACTTTCCCCCAGCCAATTCTTTCACATAAATGTCTCCATTCCCAGTTTTCCAGCTAGTAAAAGCAATTTTTTCCCCATCTTTTGATATGGCAAATGAGTTGGTTGTATCCACGAGATCTTCTTTATCGGTAATTTTGGTGAAGACCTGCCCTGATTCTTCAGGGACGCTAACCGTAACCCAGTATTTGCCAATCCCGGCACAACCAGTGAATGCGAGAAAAATCCCTAACATTAAAATCTTCAAAATACTTTTGCCTATCATTCTACCTCCTTTTATATTCTTTATGGTATTCCAGTCCACCGGTTCTCTTTTACCCCATCTTCCACCCCCTCCCTATTAAGGGAAAAAAATAAGAAATTTAAGATTTCGATAGTTAACCTGGGCAATGCTGGAGTTGAACCAGCGACCTATGCCTTGTGAAAGCAGCGCTCTCCCGCTGAGCTAATTGCCCATAAAAGAGTTTTCAAACGCAGACTGAAGTCTGCTACTCCTTTTAAAACAATTATACTGGAGGAATAAAGTTTTGTCAAGAAATTTCAAATTTTTTATCTGTCTTTTTCGAAAGGATGTTGCGCCTCTGGCTAATGTATAGTTTCCTAATCTGATTAAATACTTCAATGTACTCTTGGGTCTGATAATCGGGAAAAGTCCAGGGCCGGAATTTAAAAGTCCCCTGACTGAAATATAAAGTTATTTCAGCATAAATCCCCTCTCTCAGATAGATCCTGTTTGGCAAATCTTTAGTGCTGGCTAATACCAGCTTTGTACAATCGAGATAACCTGGATCAAGATTGATAAGGCGGCTCGGTTTATCTTTGAAAAGTGAGAACTTTTCTTCCATACCGTTCGTAAATAATTTAATCTCCACTAACTCTTTTGGCTCGATTAATTTCAGAAAACTTATAAATTGCCTCTTTAAATCTTCGCCCATCTCTTCTTCGTAGTAATCAGTCTTGTCAAAGTTGAATAAACTGCTTTTCAAATCTATTGGGCCAAATTTCTCAACTAAAATTTGTGTTACCTGGTCAAAAAAGTCTACATTCCGAGATATCATACCCATTATTAATTTTACTGGAAGAGGATTTTTCATTTTAGCCATTGTCCCCCTCACCCTCTACCCTCTCCCACAAAGGGGAGAGGAAAATGATGTAGGATACTTATATCTAAATTTTCAATAATTTTGCAAATTTTTCTTTATCGGTAAAGGGACCAACCACTGCCAGATTAAGGTGCCCCTTAACGAAAATCTTTTCGGCTACTCTCTTTATGTCATCTGAAGTAACTTTTTCAATTTCTTCCATCTGTTTTTCTGGTAGTTTAATCTTTCCCAAAAGGAGTTCTTGATGACCCAGAAAACTTGCTACCCCTAGAGAAAACTCCAGTTCCAGAGCCATCCTGCCCTTCAAGTACTCTTTGGCTTTTTCCAATTCTTCTTCTCCGACAATTTCTTGACTCATTCTCTTAAACTCCTTCAAAATGGTCAGAACGGCATCTTCTACTTTACTTATCTCCACTCCTGCATGAACACATAGGTTCCCTCCATCCAGATAAGATTCGCATACAGAATCAACTGAATAAGCCATACCTTCTTCTTCTCGAAGACGAACGAAGAGCCGGGAACTTACTATTCCCCCCAGAATTGTATTTAGAACTTTAAGCACGTAATAATCGGGATGTTTGTAGGCAAAAGTCCTCACTCCCAAACATAGATATGCCTGGTCAGTCTTTCTATCCTTGAGAATAGTAGCAGAAGTGGCCTGTTTTTCTTTTAGAGGCAGGTAAGAAGGTTTTTTTCTATTTTCCCATCTCCTCAAGTACTTCCTAACCAAAGCTGAAGTCTTTCGAGGCTCGACATCACCAGCAATAGATATTACAGCATTATTCGAAGAAAAATTCTTTTCCCAGTAACCCGACAACTTTTCCCGGTCGATATTTTTAATTACCTTCTTTTCCCCAATCACTTTCCAGCCCAGGGGCTGGTTACCATACAGTAAAGACTTATAAATATTTACAACCTGAAAATCTGGTTTATCCTCATGCATATTTATTTCTTCCAGAATAACGCCTTTCTCCTTCTCAATCTCTTCTCTTTCAAATTTGGAATTAAGTAACATATCTGAAAGAACGTCGAGAGCGAGTTCGAGGCGGGAACTCGCCAGGTGAATGAAAAGGCCAGTGCTCTCTTCGCTGGTATAAGCGTTCAGTTCTCCTCCCACTCTATCAATAGTTTCGGAAATGGTTTTGGCACTTGGACGCTTGCTGGTTCCCTTAAAGAACATATGCTCCAAAAAATGGGTGATACCGCTCAGTTGCCGAGCTTCATAGCGAGAGCCTATTCCGATTAAAATCAAAATAGTAGCCGCTCGCGTTCCTTTCATTGGAGCTATTATGACTTTCAAACCGTTATCGAGCACAGATTTTTTATACATAGCAAAACCTGCCTATTTAATATCTTCTTTGATGTTTCTTCCCTTTTAAGAGAAGAATAAAAAATATTCCGCTCAAGAACCCACCAATATGCGCCCACCAGGCAATTCCTGCTGCCTGCGCAGTTCCCAATCCTAAGGTTAACACTCCATTGAAAAACTGCATTAAGAACCAAATTCCCAGAAATAAGAAAGCAGGTAGCTCAACTATCTGGATAAAGAAAAGGATTGGGACAAGAGTGATGACTCTGGATTTAGGATAGAGGATAAAGTATGCACCCAAAATCCCGGCAATAGCCCCACTGGCACCAATTGAAGGCACAGAAGAAGTGGGATTGGCAAAGATATGAGCCAAGCTTGCTCCAAATCCGCAGAGGAGATAGAAAACAGGGAATTTGAAATGTCCTAATCTATCTTCTATATTATCAGCGAAGACCCAGAGATACAACATATTACCCAATAGATGGACCCATCCTCCGTGCAGGAAAAGGGAGGTGAATATTGGAAAGTAACGTTCAAGAGACCCTCGAGACGCGTAGAGTCGAGAATCAAAAAATCGTGCGGGGACTACACCGGCAAATTTCACAAGTTCTGGCAAATGTCGACCAAGGTTAATCTCATAAAAAAAGACAGAGACGTTTACCGCAATTAGAAGCATAGTGATAATGGGATACTTTTCTGACGGTATGGTGTCCTTGAGTGGAATCATTTTTGGGTTTCCCTTCACCAAGCGAGCGATTTCTTGTAGCAGCAAAGCAAAGGCTTTGCCTCCCCTCACCCCAACCCTCTCCCCCAAGGGGAGAGGATTTTAAATATATCGGGGTGTCGCCCCTACAGTGACGCGGAGCTTACGCTCCGCTACTCCTTTCTATTTTGATGAAATGCCTAATTTGTCATATAAAGACCGGAAGTTAATCTCCTGATTAACCAGTTCTACTGCTCTAGCCACCTTCTTTTTCCCGCTAACTCTCAGGCGTTTGAGTAGACTCTCTATTTTCTCAACCGTCGTGAGTGTGTCTTCTTTAACTACTATCATAGGTACGTCGCGTTCTTCTGCTCGAGAAATGATAATGTCGCTGGGGAAAAGGTTGCCAGTCAAAATAATGCATCTTGTCGAGGTTTCCAGGGCAGCAAGCTGGATGTCCGGACGATCGCCGCCAGTAATAACCGCTTTGTTTTGAACTTTTCGGAAATACCTTAAGGCTCCTTCGACATTCATAGCACCTATCATAAAATGTTCCACCAGTTCATCTACCTTGTCATCGCAACAGAGAATTTCTCCTCCCAGGTTATCACAGAGTTCACCAATGCTAATAGCATTTAATAAGGTGTCCTGGGGAATCATGCCTAAAACTTCGATTCCTTCCCTCTTCAAAAAAGGGACTATTCTTCTTTTGAAATAGTCAATTCTGTCTAAAGCTACGCGGTTCAGAACGACGCCTATAAAACTGTCCCCTAAAACCTCGCTCGCAGCAAGAATAGGGTCTACTAAAATATCTGTTTCGCACTTGTCAACTAATATGGCCTTTGCTTTCATGCTCCTGATTAGTTTCTTTGCCGGGATACCCAAAAATGAGCCTTCGTCGAGATTGCCCCCTCCTCCTATTAAAACCAAATCCTTACCCTTAGAAATCTTACTATAAGCCTCGATTACTTTCTTTTCCATACTTTTTATCTTTTTCGTGTAGGCTTGAATGGTGAGGTCTTGAGTCAAAACAACCGGGCAAACTAATTCGAGTGGATCACGGAGTCCCAAAATCTCTTCCATAGAGACTCCGTCTTGGTCAGCTAATACCCTTCCTATTCTAACAGGTAGTCTTCCCAGAGGTTTAAGATAGGCAATAGATATGCCATCGCTTTGAAACCTCTTTCCCAAGCCTATGCAGACCAGAGTCTTTCCGGAATACTCACAAGTAGAACCTACATATAGAGAAACCATACCATCCTCCTTTTAAGAATTTCAAATTTCAAATTTCAAATTTCAAATTACAAATTATAAATTTCAAATTCAAATTTCAGATTACGGGGTAAAGTCCTGGGCGACCATAAAGGTCGCCCCTACGCAACCGAGGATGAAGGGATAGTTACAGGAGCTTCAATTCCGCCAGGTTTTGCCCCAGCGCTGGCGGAATTAGAGTCTTTTGCACGGTTAAAACCGTGCCTACAAATCTTCCGCCCCATTGTAGGCACAGATTCAATCTGTGCAGCTGACCGAGCGACTCCGAAAACTATCCCTTCATCCCAGTTACGGGCATAAAACCCTGGGCGACCATAAAGGTCGCCCCTACGCAACCAATTTAAATTAAATTTCTATTGTTAGTCGTGAGTCTATTACAACAGCTCCTTTCCCAGCGGCCAGAACCATTAATGGATTTATATCCATCTCCAAAATCTCGGGAAAATCTGTAACCAGCTGGGACAACCTCAACAGAGCTTCTTTTACCGCTATCAAGTCGGAAGGTTCTTCTCCTCGCACTCCTTTGAGGATTGGATAGGAGCGAATTTCTCTTATCATCGAGTCTACTTCAGAGAGACCTAACGGCGCAATCCGGAAAGATACATCTTTTAGCGTTTCTACATAGATTCCACCAAGTCCGAACATGAGGAGAGAGCCAAAAGAAGGATCTCTGGAGGAACCTAATATTACCTCCTTCCCCGGCCCAATCATCTCTTCTACAGCTACTCCCAGGATTAACGCTTCTGGCATAAATCTCTTTGCATTTGAGATGAGGTCTTCGAAACTTCTCGCTACCTGAGACCTCTCACTGATTCCAACCTTGACTCCTCCGATGTCAGATTTGTGTAAAATATCGGGAGAGATAATCTTCATCACTACCGGGTAACCAACAGACTCCGCAGCAGAAGTTGCCTCACGGGAAGTCTCAGTGACGACTCTCTTGGGAAGACGAAAGCCGTAGGCAGAAAGCACTTCTCTTGTCTCTTCAGGAGTCAAATTCGCTTTTCCTTTCTCTTTCGCCTTTGAGAAAATCTCCTCTGCTTTCCTCTTATTTACCTCAAAAATCTTAGTTTGATCACTAGGAGCCTCTTTCCACTTTCGGTACTTAACCATAGCGTCCAGAGCGGCAATAGCATGCTCCGGGTAAGAGTAATTGGGTATTTTCCCCGAACGCAAAATTCTTATACCCGCTTTAACTTCTAACCCTCCCATAAAGGAAGAGACAATGGGCTTGTCAGAAACTACAGGGGCAATTTTATTAATAACTTCTGCCGTTTCTTTTATCTCAGTCATTGCCTGAGGAGTCAGAATTACAACAAGGCTATCAACTGCCGGGTCACCAATGAGCGGCCTCATTGCCTTCTCATAACGATCCGCTCCTGCGTCGCCGACCACATCAACAGGATTGTATATGGAGGCGCTCGCCGGGAGCTCCTTTCGCAGTTTCCCAATTGTCTCTTCCCCGAAAGAAGCCATCTTGAGAATAGAATTCTCAGCTGCATCAGCTGCAATAATTCCGGGACCACCAGCATTGGTCAAAATAGCAAGATTTGGTCCTCGGGGAAGAGGTTGATAGGCAAAGGCAATAGCGTAATCGAAAAGAGCTTCTAATGTCTCAGCTCTGATTACCCCGCACTGTCTGAAAGCGGCTTCGTAGGCGGTCTCTGAACCTGTCAGAGTTCCTGTGTGCGAAGAGGCAGCTCTTGCTCCGGCTTGTGTCCGACCGGATTTGTTAATAATAACAGGCTTTTTCCGGGAAACCTCTCTGGCTACTTCCATAAATCTGACGCCGTTTTGTATTCCTTCCAGATAGCCGAGGATAACTTTGGTTTCAGGGTCATCAGCAAGGGCAAGCAATAGATCTACCTCGTCAATATCTGCCTTGTTTCCCAGGCTAATGAATTTTGAGAATCCGACATCTTCCTCAAGGGCCCAGTCTAAAACGGCAGTACATAGAGCACCAGATTGGGAAAAGAAAGCAATATTTCCTCTGGAAGGCATGCCTGCAGCAAAAGAGGCATTGAGGCTTGAAGCAGTATCGATAACTCCCAGACAATTCGGACCAAGTACCCTTATACTTGAGTTCTTGATGATTTCGACTAACTCCCTCTCGAGTTTGGAACCCTCTTTACCAGATTCTTTGAATCCAGCTGAAATAATAATTACTGAGTCGATTCTTCTCTCTACGCAATCTTTAAGGACAGTGGGAACAAATTGAGAAGGAATGGCAACCACAGCAAGGTCTATCTCCCCTTCCATAGCAAAAATTGTGGAATATGTTTTTACTCCCAAAATTTCTTCTGCTTTTGGATTGATAGGATAAATCTTTCCTTTATAACCATAATGGAGGAGATTCTTCAAAACGCTATGCCCAACTTTTCCTTCCTGTTGGGAAGCGCCGATAACTGCAATTGATTTGGGGTCAAAAAGTTTTTTCAGCACTCTTTTGAATTCAATTCCATTTAAAGAGATAAATTTTTCTGTCAGTTCATTCTATCTTCTTGTCATATTTTGTTGTTCTTTGCTTAGCCCACTCCCAGGCATAATCGTACAGGTGGAGCCCTTTACTTATTGCTATAATTTCTCCGTCTTCTACTCCTATCTCTTCTGCCATATACTGTTTTACCAGTTGCAATCCTCCCATGTTTGAGGGAAAACCTCCCCATAAATCCCAGGACCTGAAATAAGGTATAAAATGGAGTTTACCATACCTGATTCTGGTATCTATCAATCTCAGACAGGGAGGATCTTTTAAACTAATATCAGAAGGCATTCCAATCTCCATTATCGCCTGATTTGTGCCATGTCCCTCTGTCTTGTACATCTTTATAATCTCTTCTATCTGGTTAACATTAAGGGGAATCTCTCTTATCATCTTTTTACCTTCAATATTTTCCTCTATTCTCACCTTAGGGTCCACCAGCCTCTCACCATAGGTATAGTCTTCGGTTTCTGTCTTGGCTCCGGTCAAAAGGTATTCCAGATAGCCCTGAACATACTCCATGCTGGTGGGAGCAGGAATGCCTGAACTCTCGGGAATGATAGGTATTATCTGATGGGAAGGTTTCTTAACCCTGACAGTAACGAAATCGAATTCGAGCCTTTTCTGACCTTTATAGCTACCCCTGGTAATTGTGTATACCTGTCCCTTCTCCAGTATTGCTGACAGACACTGGAACCAGGCATCGTCGAGATCAAACGCTTCAATATATACTGGCTTCATCCCTTCGTTCTGAATATGTTGAGTCACCATTTCACCCCTCAAACTACAGGGAAGTTCGGGCGACCATAAAGGTCGCCCCTACGCGGTTCGCAAGGACTCCATTGAATCCATTCTTTATTTAAGGAAGTACTTTCTCCCAGGTTTTATGATCAAGACTTGTCCTTTTTTGATTTTATTGATATTTGTAATATTATTATCTCTTTTTATGGCATAAACAGTAGTATAATATTTTCCAGCAATCTTTCCCAAAAGATCTCCCCTTTTCACCTTGTAGCGAATAAATCCCCTTCCGGGAGTTAAATCCTTTACCTCAGCAATATTAGTAAGAAATTCTTCCCTTGTTCCAGGAGGAAGCTTCAACTTAAAACCAGGATAGTTCTTTGGAGTACACCAAGCACTTAATGCAGGGTTCAATTCTCTTATCTTGTCTTCTGTTGTGCCCGCACACTTGGCAATAACTTCCAGGTCAATTACCTTATCCAAAATTACCTCATCGTAGCTTAAAGGCTCTTCAAAATTTAAAGAAAATCCGTAATCTTGATAATTTTCTCCGATAATCACACATGTCATAAATTGGGGAACAAAATTTTCGGTTTCCCTGGGCAAAACCTCTCTATCCACTAACTGGTCAAAGTCAACAGCCTTAGAGAATTTTAAATCACTGCCAATGCCGCCTTGACCCCGATTATAAGCAGCCAGGGCTAAATGCCAGTCATTAAACCAGGTATGAAGCTCTTTGAGAAATTTGAGGGCGGCACGGGTAGACTTCTCCGGGTCTCTCCTCTCATCTATCCAGTAATTGATAATCAATCCCAGGTTTCTCCCGGTGGTTTCCATCAATTGCCAGAGACCAACTGCCCGAGCCCGGGAATAAGCATTCACTTTATATAGACTCTCTACAAAAGGTAAATAGACCAGTTCTCGAGGAAGGCCATATTCTTGCAGAACTCCCAATATCATCTCACGGTATCTTCCCGACCTTTCCAATGCTTCGGCAATTGCTTTTCTTCTTTCCCCCATAGTATAAAGTTTTATATACTTTTTTACTAAATCATTTTCAGTACCGATAGGTATAGTAAAACTTCTTTTTATCTCCTCTGTGTCCACTGCTTCCAAATTTTCTGTTTCTTTCAGCTCTTCTTTAGAAACGTCGAGAATCGATTTGGAACTTGCCTCCATTTCTTCCAGAAGTACATCCAATTTAGCGAACAGGTTATCATATTCCTCTTTCAATTGATAGTTCATAGCAGCATCCAGGTTGGACTTCGCCAATTTTTTTAAGGCTGCTTTATAAAGATTTTCTGCGAGGTCAACATTTCCTTCTTCGTAGGCTATAACTGCCTGATTATAAAGGTTCTCTGTTTCTTTAATTACCTGCTTTAAAGATTCTACTTTTTCCGCGTTGGTTGGAGAGGCAATATTTGCGGGCTGTGAGTCTAATAGAGAGGGGCAAAAAGTGAATAGGCAGATGGAAAGGAAAAATGCATTTCTTGTTTTTGTTCGAATATTCTTCTTCATAACAATTATTATATATATTTTCTGTTAAGTAATCAAATAAGAAATCCATCCTCGTCCAAAAATTTGCGGATACACTACCTACATTATTACTGTATAAATAAACGAAATCATTACCATCAGAAATATTGGGAGAGCCAGTTCTTGATAGTAAAGCTTTAGCCAATCAGCATGAAAATATTCTCTCGTTAACGCTAGACAAAAGTGGACAGGTGTCACCAAGACCCCGGCAAAGCCACACATAAAAGAAAAAGTCATAAGTGACAACTTACCACTAAAAAGCGGCAGAATGACAGGAAAGGTGATACCTACTGCAGCCATCGTCATTCCTGTCAAAAAACCTACAATGAAGGGAAGAAAGGAAATAACTAAGTACCTGGGGACACCAGCAGCCTTAAAGAAAAGGGGCAAACGGTCTATCAATCCCGTAGTTCCTAACATCTCCTTAAAAATCATAATACCAAAAACCATAAGAACCATCCCATATTCCTCTTTCTCCACAAAGTGCAGAATCCTTCTGATTGGTATCCGATTGCTTATAATTGTGAAGGCTATTGCTCCAAGGAGGGCGTATAAAACTTTAAGTCTAAAAACGAGGACCAGCACCATTACCAGAATAATTGGCGATAGATTGAAGAGAAAATGGAGAATCGCTCGACCTCTCCCCAAGCGAACTTCTCCCGAATGTTCAGGTCTCCATTTCAATTTTCCGATACCAAAGATTATTCCTATGATAATTGCACTCACTGTCAAAATGCTATTACTTGCAATGACTCTGTAGACCGGCACACCCAGAATTCCAGCAGCCACTAAAATTCCTGGATAGAGTGGTAAAGTATACTCCCAGAGGTGTCTAAACCAAAAATTGAGAAAGGTCTTTCGCTCATTCGATATACCCATCTCCTGAGTGACTTCCTTTACCACTGGAGCAGAAACGAGCGCTCCACCAAACATTGGAAGAAAACCAATTATTGCCGGGATAACGGCAATGATCCACCTTATATCTGAAAACATAATTTTCATATCACCAATAATTTTCTTAAAGGTATCTCCTGCATTCATAGATAGATTAAAGATAATTACGAAAAAGAGAGTGAGAGCAATCTCCAGAGTCTCCCTTGATAAACAGGCAGCGTAAAAACTCTTTGAAATCTGTCCCGGACTAAAACCGTATGCGATGCCTAGAAAGAATGCCGCTATTATCATGGTCAAAGTCAGATTCAATTTCCATTTGAAAAGAATCAGAATAATCGCTAAAGAAGCAGTTAAAATTATTAAGTCCTGCATATTTTATCTTCTCCCAAAGAGACTGTAGGGGCTCAATTGTAGGGGCGGCATTTATGACGCCCGATAATGCGGGTTCGATGAATCGAACCCCTACGACAGTGGTGTAATTATAGTAGATTACTCGGTAAAAAATCAAATAAAAAATCTTCCCATCTGGGAAGATTAATTTCAGTACTATAAACCAAAAATATCTTCAAAAATTACTCTTCAGAAGTTTCTTTAGGCTTTTCTAAAAATGTTGACTTATACTCGACTTTTTCCATAAATTCGGTGAATTTAGTCTCAATGGTATTGTTAATCGTTACTACTTCGAATGGTTTCACAATATAGTCATCGGCACCTTTTTCGTAGGCGCGCTCAATATCTTCTAATCGGTCCAAAGCTGTAAATATGAAAATAGGAATGTCTTTTGTCTTATTATAAGACTTGAGTAACTCACAAACCCTGAATCCACTCATCCCGGGCATAACCAAGTCTAAAAGAATAAGGTCTGGCTCAAGCTTCCTTGCTTTTCTAATTCCATCTATGCCATTATTAGCGGTAATCACTTCGTGTCCAAACTGCCCGAGTTTAAACTTAAGGAGCGACAGGACACCCTCTTCATCATCTATCGCCAGTATCCTCAGTCCCATTCTTTCCATATATTTAATTTTACCACTTCCATAGAAAAAAATCAAGCATAAAATTGCAAAGGAAAAGTGATTAATCGCCACGATTAAAGCGGGTGCGTTCTCGCTTAAAATTTGGTAAATTTTTTGTCTTGCAAGATTTTTTTGCTCTAAGTAGCAAAAATATGAATTAGAAGGCTAATTTTGGGACATAAAATTTGTGCCTCTGAAAGTCGGGTTATTCGGCACTTTCAGAGGGGAGTTTACCGACTGCTCTTGTATATCCTCGGCCATTTTTACGAAAAACCGGACTATATTGTCAAAACATAGGGCTTTTTTCTTGCGCGCGGAAGGATTACAATTTTCCTCGGTAAACTTCTATGAATTTCGCTGGCGAGACCACGACATGCCTTGTCGTTTGTTTGCAGGGTAATGCCTCAGATTTCCTGTAACCAAACATCGAGCCTCTCCTGCAAGTGCCACCTCTAAAAAAGGTTCATCATTCGGGTCAGGTAATTCTTTAGCAAGAGGCTTTGCTGTAGCCACTTGCCCACAGACCTTTATCTGGTCAAGTAAGGCATCCACATAGATTTGATGAAAAGGAAATTTTGTACGTAGTAGGACATTTCGATATTCAGAAAGAATGCGCGCATCATAGCAAAGCTCTAAGGTTCCAGAAGCTACCATCCGTACAATCTCACCCGGCGCACCAAAGTGAGAAAGTAAACCGGACACCAATACATTTGTATCTAAGACTACTTTCATCTTGCCCGACGACTCTTTCGTTCAGCAGCGATCTCTTTGTTAATCTCATCCAAACTCATACGGGCAGTGCCCAAATCCATAGACCGTCTTTGCATGTAATCTACTGCCGCCATTGCTCGGGCACGGCGAAGGACAATAAGTGATTCCTCCAGTGTATCTGCAGAAATTGCAAATAAAATAGCAATGGGCTTGCCGTTTGAGGTAAGGACCATCTCTTTTTCTTTCGAAAGCTGCCGCCAAATTTGGCCCGGCTTACTACGTAAATCTCTTACAGTCACAAATCGCATCTACAATCTCCTTTCTTTGTCGCCCTATAATATACTCGATTGTCACTCATTTGCCAACCTTAATTTTTGGTTATTTTGGAAATGGAGAGAGCACGATTTGAAATCGTGCCTACATTGGGCGAGCAAGCTCGCCCCTACGCAGTGGGTGATTTCTCCCTCACCTCTCTCCTCTCCCACAAGGGGAGAGGAAAAGGCCGAGCAATCTTGCCCCAAGGGGAGAGGAAAAGGAGGGAGCACGATTTGAAATCGTGCCTACATTGGGCGAGCAAGCTCGCCCCTACATGGCTGCACAATTTGAAATTGTGCCTACAAGTTCGCACGGTTGAAACCGTGCCTACAAAATCTATTTCTTAAGGAGTTTTATGGTGGTGGTGATATGGTGGAGGGCTGAACCCTTTTTGTACTGAGAGGCTTTTTCGTTTGCTTCCTTGACTGCCTGGTAGCCATAGTCCTTGATGAGATGGATGTAGATTTCGATTTTGGTGAGGTCTTTGGGTTCGTTGAGTTGAGCGGATAGAGATTGGGCCTGGAGGGTAATTTCAGCACCATACTTTTCTCTTAATGAGTCGATTCTCCTCTGGAATTCCTCGGGCGAAATAAGGGTGTTTACCTGGTAGATGTTGGCTTGCCTCTTTCCAAACTCTTCCTCTGTCCTCTCTCCCCGCAGGACTTCGATAATATCCTCTCTTTCCAGTTCTAACAAGCCCAGGGAGATAGTGTAGTCGCTAAGTCCGTAAATTGTGGAAAGGTCTTCCTGGCTTCGGAACCAGTAAGGGTTCTTGACGCTCTTTTCGGCTTCCAGAAGGGAGATTAGATAAAGATATTTTGCTCTCAGGGAGAGCCTTTCGGGAAGGTTGTATTCCAAATATTTGAAAGGAAGGGCGAAATAATCCTGGGTGGGCGATTTGAGGAGAATGATTTCCTTCTTACGGGTATTGTATTTCAGGAGTTTATATCTTTTCTGGAGCCTCTTTAAGGGACGCCTCAACTTCTCATAGTAGTATTCCCTTCCATTGGTATGCGGAGGAGCTTTATAGCCGAGTAGGCGGGCATATTTTTCATAATCTAACCTTAAAGTATCGTTCCTGGTTATCTGGCTTTCCTTAAGGAAAAGTAAGTAGAGGTCGAAGGCTTTGTCGGCTCTGTCTTTGACCAGTCTTCTGCCTGCTCGAGGGGAGAGCAGGAACTCTTCTGGAAGGAAAAGGCCTTCCTTTTCTGTAGGGACTGGTGGAATCTTCTGGATGATTATGTCGGACAAGGACTCTCTAATAGCTTGAGCTGTCTCTTTTGAATCGATGATGATTGATATCTCATGATTGTTATAGAAGGCTGTCTTCGACCAGTTTGTGCTGCCGAAGATGCAAATCCGTGAGTCAATAACGATGGCTTTGCTGTGGAGGTAGGTTTTTGGGGTGTCGTAGTAAACATCAATTCCATTTCTGCGAAGGGTCTCAAATGCAAGCTGGCTCTCTTTAAACCTTTCATTTTCGAGGATTACTTTTACCCGGGCTTCCCTCTTTCTGGCTTCGATGAGGTCATTAATCAGGATATTGACAGGATTTGTAGAATTTTCGGGGTCCATAATCATAAAATACATAACTATGTCAATTGATTGCTGAGCTTGACTGAGTGCTTTGTGAACGGCCGGGAAATAGTCGCTGCCGATGAGGATTTCTGGTTTTTGGGAAGCGGTGGCAAGGTTGGAAAAGGGTACTAATTGGAGAACAAAAGAAAGGACAAGAATAGAGATGAGGATATATCTTCTCATTCTCTTCCTTTCTCTTCTTCAAAAAGCTCGTGCTGGTCAGGCCGTTTACAAATCTGGACAATTTTATGCCTTGATTTTTCTCCTTGAACTATTTTTATCTGGTTCTTTTTCACTTTAAATTCTTTAGAGAATAGTTCAATCAAAAGTCTATTTGCTTTTCCCCTTTCAGGTGGTGCGGTCAGATGAACCTTCCAGCAGTCTCCTTCCTTCTTGATTTCATTCTTTCTGGCTTTGGGAATAACTTTAACATTTAAAATCATTACATAACCTTTTTTCAAAGAAACCTTGAAGCTGTTAAGTCAAATCTTAGGAAAACCTTTTGGCGAAGGAAATCTTCGCAATCATAACGCGGAGCTATCGCACCGCTACTCCCCCTCGCCCCTCCCTCTCCCCCGTAGGGGAGAGGATTTATATAAAAATGGTCGCTGTCCCTATTTATTGCTAAAAAATGGGCCCACTAGGATTCGAACCTAGGACTCCCTGATTATGAGTCAGGTGCTCTAACCAGCTGAGCTATGGGCCCAATTGTGTTTTCCCGTTACTTATAAATTTATTATATTAGTGGAGAGGTAAAACGTCAAGAAAATTTTATTCTATTTTCGGTACCCAACCTTAGTTAAATGAAAATTTTTGGTTCTTTGAGCTTTATGGTAATCAGTGTTTCTGTTGCAGTAGTGCCTGGAATCGCTCTTATCTTATTAATCACAAGTGAGGCAAGTTCATCTATGTCTTCTGCCTGCACGGTAACTACGAGGTCCCACCGGCCAAAAACAGCAATAACTTCCTGGACTCCACTAATCTGCCTCAATGCCTCCATAATAGCTTCTTCATGTCCGGATAATAGACGGACAAAGACCACTCCAGAAACCATTCTGTTGCCTCCTCGGTTCTAGAAGATTTACTCAGAAAGTTATCCCTAATTGACGCGGAGCTTTCGCTCCGCTACTCCATTTAATGCAGAGTTTCACTCTGCCGCTACATTCAATTGCGGATTGGATGAATTGAACCCTTACAACTTCAGGTCGGCGAAATATTTCACCTTGCAAGCGTGCTCGATAGAACATATCGTTAAAAATGCTTCCTCAACAATCTTTCCGATGGCAATGGGTCCATGTTCTTTTATTATCGCTCCCTTGTGGTCTTTGAGGGCATTAGCCGCATTTTGAGCAAGTTCTTTCGACCCCACTCCTCCTGTTATGATAGGTATCTCGTGGAGGAAGTATTTGCTTTCACAGTCGGTGGGGATTAAAAGATTAGTGGGACAAATCATCGATTGGACTATGGCAAATGGAGAATGGGCGTGGATTATGGCTAAAGCGGAAGTCTCTTTATAGATATGCCTGTGGACTATTGTTTCTGAGGAGGCTATGGTGTCGAAACTGCCGGGCTTATCTAAGTCTAACTCCACAACCATATTCTCATCTATCTCGTCGAGCATGCTACCGCTTCTGGTAATTATGAGTTTGTTCCCCACTCTCACGCTGATATTGCCGAAATGGGAATGGGTTAATCCGCATTGAACCATCTTTTTTCCAAATTTGCTAATTTCTCTCCACATTGCGGCTCCTTTGGAAGACTAATTGTGGTCGGATACTGAACCCTCCCTTTCGGGAGGACTCCAGAACCAAATATTTATCGGGCGACCGCAAGGGTCGCCCCTACTCCGAAAGGTGGTCAAACTTTCGTTTGACACTCCAATCCCTTTTTAAAAGAGGCAGTAGGGGGCTGGGCAACCACCGGCATATTCCGAGTCCACACTCACGTATCCAGATGCTTCTTCACTTAACTCTTGCGGGACAGAACCGAGATAAAGGACCTGCTGGGGCTTGCTTCCATACCGATAGACGGTGACCCCTTTGCACCCCAGTTTATAGGCGAGCTTGTAAACCTTTTCCACTTCTTCAACTGTGGCGTCATAAGGTAGATTGACTGTTTTCGATACAGCATTGTCTGTATACTTCTGGAAGGCTGCCTGCATTCTCACGTGCCATTCAGGAGAGATGTCAAAAGCTGTCAAAAATATCTTTCTTACGGAGCTTGGAATCTTCTTTATATGTTGTATAGAACCTTTCTTAGCTATCTCTATCATCAATTTCTTATCATAAAATCCCTTTCCCTTCGCTACTTCCTCAAATAGACTATTGGTCTCCAGAAATTGTGTGCCTTCCAGTACGTTCCGAATATAGGATATGGCAAATAGAGGCTCTATGCCACTGGAGCAACCCGCAATTGTGCTAATTGTACCTGTAGGTGCAATTGTGGTTAGAGTGGCATTTCGCACTCTGACCATTTTTTTATCCCAGATACTTCCTTTGAAGTTTGGAAAGACCCCTCCCATCTCTGCCAGTCTCTTCGATCTTTCTCTTGCCTCTCTCGTGACAAACTTCATAACCTTCTCGGCAACATGGATTCCTTCCTGGGAGTTATAGGGGATGCCCAGTTTAATTAGCATTTCGGCAAATCCCATAATACCCAGACCAATCTTTCTGTTAGCCTTTGTTATTCTCTCTATATGAGGAAGGGGATATTTATTGACATCAATAACGTTATCGAGAAAATGGACAGCTGTTCTTACCACCCTACTCAATTTTTGCCAGTTTATCTTCTTTTTATCGACCATCTTTGATAAATTTATTGAGCCTAAAACGCACGACTCGTATGGCAATAATGGCTGTTCTCCACAGGGGTTGGTGCTCTCTATTTTTCCAATATGGGGTGTGGGATTATATCTATTCATTCGGTCAATAAACACAAGTCCCGGGTCTCCTATCTTCCAGGCTGTTGCTACTATCAGGTTAAATACATCTCTGGCTCTTAATTTTCTGGTAGGTTTCCCTGTCCTGGGATTTATTAACTCGTACTCTTTATCTTCCTCGACTAATTTCATAAACTTATCCGTGATGGCAACTGAGAGATTGAAATTGGTAAACGCTCCCTCTTTGGTTTTGGCTGTGATGAACTCAAGGATGTCAGGGTGATCTACTCTCAATATTCCCATATTTGCTCCCCTTCTTCTGCCTCCCTGTTTGATTACATCTGTCGCCATATCGAATACGCGCATAAATGAAACGGGGCCGGAAGCAATTCCTTTAGTTGACTTAACTAAATCTCCTTTTGGTCTCAACTTAGAAAAGGAGAAGCCTGTGCCCCCACCTGACTGGTGGATTAAAGCCATATCTTTTACTGCTTCAAAGATTGATTTCATAGAATCTTCGACAGGCAGGACAAAGCAGGCAGATAGTTGACCCATTCTGGTCCCTGCATTGATCAAAGCAGGGCTATTGGGAATGAATTCCAAATTCGACATTACCCTGTAGAATTCCCTTTCCGTTTCCTCTGTATCGAATTTTTTCCCATAGAGACGGTCAGCACTGGCTACCTCTCTTGCTACTCTCTCGAACATTTTCTTGGGAGTTTCGATTAGATTACCGGATTCATCTTTCAATAGGTATCTCTTCTCCAGAATTCTTACGGCATTCACCGGTAATTTCAATTCATCTTCTATGCCAAAGATTCCCTTGGCTTCGCGGACTTCTTTTCGCTTCTGGCGATAGAGTATGTATGCCTTTGCCACTCTGGTAAGTCTATTTTTAATCAGAACATTCTCTACAATATCCTGTATATCCTCAACACCAGGAATCTTTCCCGCAAATTTCCTGTTGACTATCTTGATAACCTGGTGGGATAGTCGTTCTGCTAAGTCTTTGTCCTTTAACCTCACTGCGAGAATTGATTTTTCAATGGCCCTGGTAATTTTATCCTGGGCAAAATCGACTATCCTGCCGTTCCTCTTGCGAATTTTTGTTATCATTCTGCCCCCTAACATTTTACAAATTACAAATTTCAAATTTCAAATTTCAAATCAAAAATCAAAAATCAAAAATTCGACTCCGAAAACTATCCTCACCTCTTACGGGTTCGATGAATCGAACCCCTACATTTACTCAACTCCAGAACCAAGTATTACCTCAAAACCTCCCTTTCGGGAGGACTCCAAAAAAAAGCCCTGAGTTTGAGAAAAAATTGGGCACCCTAAAGGGCGCCCGACCAATGGTTTTCTTAAAACTCAGGGATTCCATATATCGAATTATTCAACGTACTCTCTTAAATACTTACTTCTTGAGGGATGGCGCAGTTTTCTTATCGCCTTTGCCTCAATTTGTCTTACTCTTTCCCTGGTTACATTAAATATCTGACCTACCTCTTCTAAAGTCCGGGGATATCCCACTCCAATTCCAAATCTCAATTTGATAATCCTTGCCTCCCGTTCGGTCAAAGTTGATAATACCTTCTCTATTTCCTTTTGGCGTAAAACATCTAATGCGACATTGGCCGGGGAAAGGTTATCGCGGTCTTCGATGAAATCTTCCAGATAACTCTCTTCTTCTTCACCAATAGGAGTAGCTAAGGATATGGGCTCCTGCATTATCTTTAGTACGGCTCGTATCCTTTCCGGCGCCATCTTCATTTCTTTAGCATATTCTTCAACGAGAGGGTCCCGACTATATTTCTGGCGATAGCGACGAGCAATTTTGGTCAGTTTACTGATAATCTCTTTCATATGTACCGGGATCCTGATGGTGCGGGCTTGATCGGCTATTGCCCGATTTATAGATTGTCTAATCCACCAGGTTGCGTAGGTTGAAAACTTGAACCCCCTCTTATATTCGAATTTGTCAACTGCTTTCATCAGGCCTATACTGCCTTCCTGAATTAAATCTAACAAAGAGAGGTTGGGATTGATATGTTTTTTAGCAATACTTACTACCAGTCTTAAGTTTGCCTTAACCAGTTTCAGTTTGCCATCAAGAATTTCTGACTCGAGTTGGGTAACTTGGTTGTACAACTCTTTTATGGCTGAGGAGTCCATTCCTGTGGTTCGCTGAACCTGGAGGAGACGCTGAGAAATGTTTCTTAAATTCTTGTGTATTCCTTCGATCTCCTTGAAAGTTACTCCTGTTTTCTTCTTGAATTCTGACAGGAAGATTTTCTTTGCCTTAGCCTTTCGCCAAAGCTTCTTCGTCTCGCGAAAGGGGAGCTTAAGTTTTCGCTGATAGTAATCGTTCTCCTTTTCTGTCTGTCTTAACTTCAAACCTATCTGTTTTATTTTTGTAATTGTTTTCTTAATTTTCTCTGATTTCAAGTTCAAATCGAGAATTTGTTGCAAAATTTTTCTCTTCTCCTGGCTCAATAATTTTTCTACCTTCTCCTTTGACTTGGGAGCAATTCTCTTTGCCTTTAAACTCTCCTGGTAAGTGAGGATTTTCTTCTCACTTTTAGTGATTTCCCGAACCACTTTTCTCATCTTCTCTCTCATTCTGGCTAAAGCTGCGCTAGTCTTTCGGCCTCGAGGCATTAAGTCTTTAGGAGTAATTTCACGTTCCTCTAACATTTTACCCATCTGTTTTATCTCTCTCAAAGCTATAGGAGACTCTAGCGCCACCTGTTTCAGCTTCTTTTCGTTGTCTTTTATGCTCTTAGCTAAATGCATCTCTTGAGTTCGACTAAGAAGAGAAACCTTGCCCATTTCGTTGAGGTACATCTTTATCGAATCGCTTGTCTCTATTTCAGTGGTGGGAGTTATGGGGACTAAACCTTCCTTTTCCTCCTCAGCTTTCTCCGGCCTCTCAATCAGACCAATTTTATCAACCACATCAATTCCGAGCTCATCCAACTTGGTAAAGATACTATCTATTTCTTCGGAATCGGTTATCTCTTCAGGAAGCTGCTCGTTTATCTCTTGATAGGTCAGTTTTCCTGTCTCTTTTCCTTGTTCAATTAATTCAGAAATTTTTTCTTGATAGTCTTTCATTTTTACTTCCTTTAAGTCTCTTTGTCAATTCTTGGAACTTTTCTAATTTTTCCGGTTCTACTGGCAATCCTGTGTCTAACAAAGTTGCAAGTTCCTCTCTTATTTTTTCTTTCTCCTCTTCTGACCTATGTATCTTTATCCTCTCAATCAATGCGTTGACTGTTCCTGGGGAGAATTCTGCTTTCTTCTCTTCAATAGCAAGTGAAGCGATAATTTGATTAATCTGGCTGGAAAATTGTAAATCCTCACTGTAAATTCTATCCATAATTATTGCTGGCTTTATAGGTTCCTTCTTGTCATATAATTCATATATAACTTTCACAATCCTGGAAAGGTCACTTATAAGGAAGTCTTGGGGTGTGACTTCTACCCTGATTGTTTCAATTTCCTCAGGGTAATTAATCATTACCTGTACAAGCCCTTTTTCTGCCTTAAGAATACCTTGTTGAGAAGTAGAGTTTCGAAAGTCTCTGGTGAGTTCCTCCCTGTAAGAAGGCTCTTCCCACTGGTAAGTTTTTCTGTTTATCCTTCCCAGCTCTAAAAGTAATGTTTCTTCATCGACAGAAATTAACCGGGATAGCTTTTTAATTTCTTCTTTCTGCTCTATCAGGTTCTTTATTCTGGCAATAGTCGGCAAAACCTCTTCCACTAAGACAACTTTTCCTTCAGAACTATTTAAATCAGTAGTTTGTGAAACTAACTTGATTCGGTAATCAACTAAAGAGAGCGACTGGGAGATTTCCCTTTGGAATTTTTCCACTCCCTGAGAGCGAAGGAAATCGTCAGGGTCGCTACCCTGAGGCAGTGCAACTACTCTCACTTTTAGCCCACTCCCTATAAACATATCCAATCCCCTTAATGCAGCCTTTATTCCGGCGGTATCAGCATCGTATACTATTACTACCTGTTCAGCATACCGAGATATTATGGAAACATGGTCGCTGGTCAAAGCAGTTCCCAGAGTGGCTACACTGTTCTCTATTCCAAATTCATGGCAGGTTAGAACATCTGTATATCCCTCTAAGATTATGACCTGATTCTTCTTCTGAATGGACTCCTTGGCGCGGTTGAGCGCATAAAGGGTCTTTCCTTTGCTAAACACTGGAGTTTCGGGGGAATTCAGGTATTTCGGTGATTGGTCTCCTAAAGCTCTTCCGCCAAATCCAATTATCCTGGACTGGACATCGGAAATTGGGAAAATAATCCGATCGAAAAACAGGTCGCAATAATGGTTTCTCTTTTCCGAAAAAGTGATTAAGCCAGCCTTTTCCAATAGCTCCTTTGAATAACCTCTATTTACAGCGGGCTCTAACAAGCCTCCCCCCGAACCAGGGGCATAGCCAAGTCCAAAATTATTAATAGTTTCTTCTCCCAATCCTCTCTTCTTGAGATAGTCCCGTGCCTTTTGAGCAGAACTGGCACTTTTTAAACACTTATGAAAAAAGTCGGCTGCATAATGATTGATTTCAAAGAGACTCTTTCTCTCTTGGGAGATTCTGGAGGCGTCCTCCTGGCTAGCCTTATCTTTGGGTAGAGTAATCCCCGCCCGCTCAGCCAATCTCTCCACGGCCTCTATAAAACTTATCTTCTCATGCTTCATCAGAAAATTAAAAACATTTCCTCCTTCCCCGCAACCGAAGCAGTGAAATATCTCTTTTTGCGGTGAAACCATGAAAGAAGGCGTCTTTTCCTGATGGAACGGACAGAGTGCCCTAAAATTGCTTCCTGCTTTCTTCAGAGGCAAATATTCAGAGATGACCTCTACAATATTATTGCTTTGCCGTATTTGGTCTATTAAGTAACCGGGAATAGCCAAATTAACTCCTTTTTTAAAGAGAGACTATCTATGAACACGGTAAAAACCCGAACAAGAGATGATATTTAGAGGGCCAAACTTTTCTATGGCCCGATCTAATAGAAAGTTGAGCCCTAAAGTATCTGATGCCATATGGCCGGCAATTACAACATTTATGTGGAACTTCTCTGCATTTTCATAGTGTTTCTCGCTCATATGCATTCCCACTATGGTGCCAACTCCTGAAAGACTGAGTTTCTCCAGGGCTTCTTCTGACCCTTCAGTGCCACCTGTCATATCGACGAATATCTTTCCAGAGCGCCTCTTTTCAGAACCAGCAATAACCTTCGGTCCACTGCCTCTCGTGGTGGCCTCTTTATACTCCGGTATTTCCTTCAATAGCCCAAGCGCATCTCCCACTAATTCTGGTTTCTTTTCATCCATCAATCCTTGCAAATATGTCGTTACAAAATTATCCGCTGGTGTGTGCACACAAATAAAGGAAATATCGAGCAACCCCGCTGCATCCACTGCCCTGAAGTGGTTTACTGGCATCACCTTCCGGCTAACCTCTTTTATTCTCTTTTCCAGAAGGTCCTCTGCTATATTTATGGGAACACCATACTTGTTCAGGATGTCTGCCTGCATACCCATAACCTCATAGAAATTGGCATAGGCGCGGCCTTCGGGATGGTGGGCAAGGGCTAAATCGATCTCTTTGCCCCTTGATCTTAACCGATCGGCTAAAAGCAATTCTGGAGTCTCCATATCAATTCCTGCGAGAATGTTCCTTATTTCTTTCTTAGTGTCGTTCAATATCCTGGTGTCGCTGTAAGGATTGCGAAGGGTTTCTTGGTCAAATTCTCTTCTTTTTGCCTCATCAAGTTTCTCAAACTCTTCTCTTTTCCTTTTTATTTCCAGTTTAACTCTCTCCACTCCACGAGGGTCCCGGGAAATTCCCTCTTCTATAACGAATCTGTAAAATTCAGTGAGGTTCAACTATTACCCCCTTAAGGTCTCCCCTTCAGGCTATTCACCGTTACCCCAGGGAATCGATTTTGCCCAAAGACAAACCCTTGTTCCCATTCCTATTTTCTAATCGGGATGGTTTGAGAGACGAATCTACTTCCCTCAATATAATAGCGATAAGGAAGATTTGTACCTTTCTTTATTCCAATACGACCCGTACTGATAATGCTAAAATCTCTTGAGTGTCTTCCCTTTTCTGGCGAACTACTCTGGGACATAATAAATAGCTTATTTCCAGTTAGGTCAACCCCGTTCATAGACCCTGTAATGCCTAAAGCTTGGGTCAATTTGCCAGGGCCATTGGTAAGACGAGTCAAGGGTCCATCTATTCTTCTGTTTTTTTTCATTAATTGTATGCCTTCTTTGGGCTCTAAGGCCCTAATTAGAACAGCCCCGGCCGCACCATCTTTTTCTGTAACTACGTTAAAGCAGTAATGGTTACCATATACGAGGTAGATATATGCTTTTCCTGCTGGCCCAAACATTATCCTGTTACGCTGCGTAATTCCGCGATAAGCATGGCTTCCCGGGTCTTCTTGGCCAAGGTAGGCTTCTGTTTCTACAATTTTAGCCAAAATTATGCCCTCAGCCGTTTTATGGACGAGGGCCTTACCTAATAATTCTTGAGCAACGATTCCTGTCTTCCGGGAATAGAATTTTCTTGATAATTTACCCATCAATTATCTTTTTCTTTTTAAGCGACTTAAAAACTTGAGCTCTTTTCTCTTCTGCTTCCTTTTTGCTTCGGCGATCTTTCTCTTTTTGCGGACACTGGGACTTTCATAATATTCCCTTCTCTTTATCTCAGTCATAAGTCCGGCTCTTTCGCATTCGCGCTTAAATCGCCGTAGAGCTTCATCTATGGACTCATGTTCTCTAATTCTTACTTCAGTCACATCTCTTCACCCCTTATATGAATAAGCTTCTACTAATCGGGCGACCACAAGGGTCGCCCCTACGCGACTCTGTTAGCCGGGAGGCCAGGTCAATTTTCGACCACCTAACAAGTGGAAATGTATGTGAAAGACTCCTTGGCCAGCATCGGCATTGCAATTCGCTACGATACGGAATCCACATTGGGCAATGCTTTCTTGAGAAGCTAGTTTTTGAGCAACCAAATAAATTTCTCCTATCAAATCTTTGTCTTCTGAAGTTAGATTCATAATTGTGGCAACATGTTTTTTAGGGACTATTAAAATGTGTACGGGTGCCTGTGGATTGACATCTCTAAAGGCTATTACCCGATCATCCTCATAAATGATGTTCGCCGCAACCTTTTTGTTTATGATACCACAAAAGATACATTTTTCCATCTTCTCTCCTACATGATGTTTCTGCGACGAAATTGGGCGAGGATTGGTTAAAATATCAAACTTTAATATTACCACATAAAAATCCAGTTGTCAAGAAAAAAAGTGAATGTAACTGCTACACCTGAGAGAGTCTTTTTTTCAGTAGGTCAATCATAGGAGTGGGAAGCGGATCTAAACGTTTGCTTAACGCCAAATAGGTACTGACCCAATCGCCAAGATATATGAGGGAATGGAGACGAGATAGGAGAGATTTCCCGCGGGAAATTACATGCTGAACGCCTGCTACTTTGTCTTTTAAAATACTTTCTGTTATTACGATTCTCTCTTTAATTCTCTCGTTTTCACCACTGTCCCTCAGGAATATTATATAAAGCTTTTTAGTAAATTCGCTACCAGTTGCCCAAACCTCAATTTCATTATGGTTCATTTCTGGCAGTAGGCTGAAGAAAGCTACACTTTTACTATTTTCATTGAATTGGTTCTTCCAGCGGACAGCGCAGGCAGCCAAATGGTCAGGAGCATATATGAGGAGAAGATGCCCTTTTATTCTTTCCGATATCTCTTTTGCTAAATTCGCTTTACTCTGGGGGTTATACTCTTTAGACAGGATTTGCAAATTCTGAACTGTCTCCCGAATCTCCTCTTCTTTAGAGCTAATTAATTCCAACTTTTCCAGAAAAGTGAGCATCGGAAAAAATAGGTAACCAAAGGTGGCCCGTGGCGGCATTCCCCTTACGATTTCAATTACGTCGATACTGTCTTTCTGACAGAGTTGTCTTAATCTTCCGCCACTGGTAATAGCTATAATCTTTGCGGAACGAGAGAGCGCATCCTGATAGGCAGATAGAGTCTCCTCGGTATTGCCCGAATAGCTGATTACAAAGACTAAGGTCTTCTTTCCTACATATTCCGGAAGGAGATAACCCCGGTTGACTTCAATAGGAATCTTTGCTTCTCTCTCGAGATAGGACTTCAACAGGTCGCCACCTGCTGCTGAGCCTCCCATTCCACAAACCACAACCTGGTGGATAGAGTCGTATCTTTTTATATCAATAGGATATTTCTTGGCAATTTGCACTGCCTTTTCACATTGAGAAGGAAAATCTTCCAGATATCTAAGCATCTCGCTCATCTTGGGATTAACCCTCCATCGCCTTTCAAATTTCAGATTTCAGATTTCAAATTCCAAATTAAAAATTACAAATTGTTGATGAAATTATGGTAGGGCTTCGAATTTCTCGATAATTTCGTTTACCTCTTCCTGCTTTGAGGTAGCTAAAATCCGGTTGGCGAGTTCCTGAGCTCTGGTCAAGTTCGCTGAGCGAATAATATTCTTAATCTTAGGTATGGATAAGGGGGACATACTAAGTTCATCAAGACCCATACCAAGAAGAATCTTTGTAAAAGAAGGGTCTGCAGCCATTTCCCCACACATTCCCACGCGCTTGCCGAATTGATGGCCAGCATCTATTACCCTTTTGATCAGGCGCAAAATGGATAGATGTAGTGGTTTGTAAAGGTGAGCGACATTTTCGTTGACGCGGTCTACTGCTAAGGTATATTGGATTAAATCGTTTGTTCCAATGCTTAAGAAATCAGCTTCTTGGGCCAGAATATCTGCAATCAGGGCAGAGGAAGGAGTTTCAATCATTACCCCTGTTTCCATATTCTCATTGAAAGGAATTTCCTCTTTTCTTAATTCATTTTTTACTTCTGCGAGCAACTGATTAGCATGTCTCAGTTCTTCCACACAACATATCATAGGATACATTATCTTTAAATTCCCTTCTACCGAGGCTCGAAGAATAGCCCTTAATTGGGTTTTAAAAACGTGAGGATATCTAAAGCAGAGCCGGATTGCCCTCAAGCCCATAAAGGGATTACGTTCCGGAGAAATGCCAAATTCGCCCACAAACCTATCTGCGCCCAAATCCATTGTCCTGATTATTACTGGGTAGGGCATCATTTTCTGAGCTACAGAAGCATACTGTTGATATTGTTCTTCTTCCGATGGCAGATCGATTCGATTTAAATAGATATACTCGGTACGGAATAATCCAATTCCTGTCGCACCGTGAGCATGAACCGAGGGAATTTCTTCCGGCACTTCGATATTGGCATGTAATTCAACACTATGCTCGTCAGCCGTGACCGCTGGAAGGTCTGTCAGCTTCTTCAATGTTTCTACAGCGTCGGAATATTTTATTTTCTGGCGCTCATAATTCTCGACTGTCAGTGAATCGGGGTTGATAATAACAATTCCCTCTGTTCCATCTATGATTATTGTGTCACCTGGCTTGACTTTCTTAGTTACATTTTTCAAACCTACTACAGCAGGAATCTCCAGAGATTGCGCCATAATCGCAGTGTGCGAAGTCCTTCCCCCAATATCTGTGACAAACCCTATCACATTCTCTTTGCGCATAGCAATGGTGTCTGCAGGAGTAAGATTATGAGCGACTACAATTACTGGCGATGGGAGAGTAGCCAGCTCTTCCCTTTCCCTGCCCAGTAGACGCTTCAGCACTCTTTTCCCCACATCGAGAATGTCACGACTACGTTCTCGTAAATATCCGTCATCGATTATATTGAAAGTCTTTGTTATTTTATCAATCACCATCTGGAGGGCATATTCGGCATTTACTCTTTGCTCTGTAACCATTTTTATGACGTCGTTTCGAAGAAGGGGATCCTCCAAGATTAAGACATAGGCATCGAAAAGGCGCACGTGCCTCTTCCCGAGTTGCTTCAGTACTTTCTGCCTTATTCCGTCCATCTCCTCTATTGTCTCGGTAAGCGCCTTGCGAAAGCGAATAATTTCCTGTTTCATATCAGTAGCATCAATTGTCCTCTTGGAAATATAGAATTCCTCTTCTTCAAAGAGGAAAGCTCTCCCAATCACAATGCCAGGCGAAGCAGCAATTCCCTTCAGCATAAATTTTACTCCTCGTCAAATTTTCTTTTAAATAATTCTTCTATCTTCTTTATAGCTTCTTTTTCATCTTTTCCATTAATGACCACTGTTATATCAGAACCGAACTCTGCTGCCAGCATCATAATCCCCAAAATGCTATCCCCGTTCACCTCTTGGCCATCTTTAATTATGGATACTTTTGATTCGAACTTAGCGGCAGTCTGAGCGAGAAGTGCCGCAGGTCTTGCGTGTAGACCTAATTTATTGTTAATTCGGAAATTCTTCTGTATCATAGGATATTTCCAAAATTATTCGTAGTATAGCCCTTTACCCCACTAGAAATTCTCCTGGAGTAGCGAAGCAAGGCTTCGCCTTTATAAACGCGGAGCTATCGCTCCGCTACTCCACAAAAAATTTCCTTGCTAAAATATATAGACTCCTATACAGGAAACTCCCATAAGCAAATATAGAAGCTTTGCTGAAGAAATTCGCCAGCGATTAAGGAAGACCATCGAAATGAAGAACGCTAAAAAGTATAATCTTTCTATCGCTTTCCAGTCCCGGAAAAATATTATTGTAACAGCAAGTAGAACAAGACCTATACCAATAAGATGGCTAGTCCATATTGTACGAGAATAATGCATTTTCTTTAGAAGTCTTACCACTCCTGTCTTCCTTTCATAACCTTCCATCATTCCCCTAATGCGAGTATGAAAGTGTAAAAAATTATATAGAAATAGAAAAATTAGCGGCGCCAGCCAAGCACCTTCCCATTTTCTTAAATAGATAATCACCAGGACGCAAGCTACCAGTGCAGTAAAGGGTCGCCAAGCCCCCCAAAATAGTGAATCGCCGATGCCTCCGAATGCTCCGCCCATACTCATCTTTACTGTGGTAATCTGTTCCGGCTTAATGTCGCCTCCCTTTGCCATTTCCTCTTCCAGACGAGCGACTATTCCTACTAACGCATTTGCAAAGTATGGATGGGTGTTAAAAAATTCTAAATGTCGCCTGTAAGACTGGACCCTCTTCTCTTTTTCAGGATAGAGCTTATTCAGAACCGGTGCTAATATGTATAGAAATCCCAAATTTTGCATCCGTTCGAAATTCCAGACAGCCTGGAGACAAAAGGACCTCCAGAAAAGACGATATAAGTCGGATTTCTTGATTATTATATTAGCCATTGGGTTAAATAGGATTATGCACAAATTGAATTTGTGCCTACAAACCTCTGAAGGTGTTGAAGGCTATTGCTAAACCTAGAGCTGGTAGCAGTCTATATGCAAAATTCAGACCTGCCAATATGCCGTATGGTAAATAGGAAAATAGTTTTGGCAAAATATATACGCCTATACTAATTGCAATCAGGGAGAAGAGGAATCCTTTAAGAAAAAACAGAAATAAGCTGAAGTAGTTAACTTTTTCTATAGCTCCTAAATTACCCTTAGGAATTTCTCGGTCCAGGTAGTGCACGAAATGTGCGTTTAATCTTCTTTGCTTAATGTCTATACTCCTAAAAATTTCTCCCAGAGGCATAGTGAGTGCCAGGACAGCCATTCTGTAAGAACCCTGAAAATTATTACCCAGCTTGAGCGTTTTTTCGGTCAATATTATCAGAGTCGTACAAGTTACAGCCACTATTGTTACATCAGGGGGAATAGCTGCACCTACAGATATCACATTTATCCAAATAAGTTCTAAAAGAGCACCGATAATGAGTCCTGTCTTGAGGTCTCCCAATAAGAAACCTATGAGGGGGGCCGAGACAATAGGTCTGGACACCATTATCTGTCCCCAAGCACTTACATCTAAACTTAATAATCCTCCAATGAAACTAACTGAAAGAATTTCAATAATCATTTAAAAAGACATTTACTCTTATTAAAATTGTTAATACCCTGAAGGGTGCCCGACCGGATTAATGTATCGGTTATATATCTGTGATTTTTAGTTTTAAAGTTATAGTCTGTGCCTCCTTGGGTGTTAGATTCAATTTCCAGTGCGGAAATACAACCGATTCCTGGTACATACGTTCGTAGGCTGCATCCCCCTCTGAGACTGTCTCTATGGGAAAATGCCACAAGGAGCAAAGCGGGTTAAATTCCATCGCTATGTTAACTCGATGACCCTCATCATGCATACCAATTTCCTTCAAATTCAAAATTTCTTCAGTTGAAGAGAAAGGGGTTCTTCCCTCTACATTTGGGACATAATAATAACATCCTTTATCTTCTGGCGAGGAGAACGAGAAGTTAAATTCAGAGCCGAACCATAAATCTGTGGGGTTCTCTCCTTTGTTCACAATTCGATAAATAATGAGAAGCTCCGCTTGATTCACTGACACTATTACTTTCTTTTCCACTCTTACGGGTTGCTGAAAATCTCCTGCCCAGACGAATCCATCTCTAACGAAGCCTACTCCATTCGGTTCAATTCTATATGCGTAAGGTTGATCGACAAAGTCTCCCTGTTCCCCATACTGGCAATTCGAGAAATCAGCGATCTTTGTATCGGGATGCAAGAAATGGTCCACCAAGGAGACCCTTTCATACCAATCATAGTGAAGATATTTCGTCAAGCTTTTGTCTTTTACTTTCTCCATATTATGAATTGATTTTACATTTTTATTCTTCAGATTGGGTCTAGAATTAAAGAGACTGGCTCGAATAATCTCTTCGTGGTAGGTCTCTTTCCTTCGAGTTAGAGTAGTCAAGAAGTTTACGTTTTGTGGTTTGTAATCCAATTCGAAGAGAGATGCTCCCACAGATGGCCTGAAGTAGGCATTAAGTAAGGAGGTACTGACCAAAACCTCTGGTCTTCCGTCCAGGTCGAAATCGAATTCTTGCTTTTCCATCCATTGAGAACGCGATTGGCTCTTATCGTCAACGATTTTTTCTGCATTGATCAAATGTGTATAAACCGCTTTTCTGAGATGGGGAAAATAGAGTCCTCCGAAAACGCCATGCCAGTAAGCACAGTTGCACTGGCCTTTCCAAAGTTCATCCCTTGCTTTTTCCAGCCAATCTGGTGGCTCTAAAATTTGTTCCTTAGACTTCACTGAAAGCTTGTTCCCTCTTTTATTGTCACTACTTTCCCAGGCGTGTAACTGCTGAACTGCCCTGAAAATCTTGTTACTGACCAGAAGCATTTTCTTCTGCATCCAGTTACTCTCGGGGTATTTCACAAAGAAGTTTCGCCAGAAGCCTCCTTTCAGAAACCTTGCATACCGTTCGGACTGAGGCAATTTTTTAATTTCTCTCTGGATATCAGTAAATTCCTTCCGCGCCCTGGTAGGTAAAACCCATTCCATCATTTGGGAATAGGACCCTGTGGGAAGGTATATTCTCCCCTTGGGTGGAAACTCGGAAATATACTCTGAAAAGGTAAATGTTTTAATCCACTCTCTATTCTTCTCTAATTCGGAAAAGAACTGTTCAAGCCAATTCTGTCTATACACCAGTTCATTGGTTCCTGGCCAGATGCCAAACTTCTCTCCGTCATCAGCCATTATTGCCAATGTCTCTTCTTTCTCGGTTGCCTGGGATTTGAAATAGCTAATGACTTCTTCTACTGGTTGGAAAGGTATAAGAAATCGTAGCTTTTCATTAATAGGAAAAATTTTTAGAGGATGACCTTGTTCCTCGGTAAGGTAATATCCAAAAAGCTCTTCCTCAAAAAGCCCAGCAGATTTGAATGGTAAATCATCAACGATAGTATATTCCACACCAGCCTCAGAAATTGGCTTTGCTAAATGTGGCTCCCAGACACGTTCTGCCAGCCACATACCTTTTGGTTCGTAATTAAATAGTCCCCTGATATATTGGCTCAATTTTATTATTTGACCAATACTATCACGGTCGTATAACATAACCATAATTGGCTCATAGTACCCACCGGTCATAAGTTCAATTTGCCCACTTTGCAAAAGGTTCTTTACAATAGAAATAAATTCTGGATGATGCCCAACAATCCACTCCAGAAGGATCCCGCTGAAATGGAAAGTCACTTTTATGCTATGATGTTTTGCCAGAACTTCCAGGAAAGGAAGGTACGCCTTCTGGTAAGCCTCTTCAAAAATGGCTTCAAAATTACCTATTGGTTGATGGTTGTGAATGCCGAATACGAACTTTATTGTTTTCATGTTTCCAAAACCTCCCAGAGGGAATTGAAAATTTGTATACGCAGACTAAAGTCTGCTACTCCTGCTTTGTTTCTCTTTTAATAATTTCCATTATGTCAATCTTCTCATCATCAGGAACCATTCTCGCTTCCAAGTGGACCCCAAATCTATCCAGTTCTTGAAAAGCTTGAATGTCCTCTTTACTGACTGAAATAGCCTTGAGAATCTGTTTCTTCCCAGGAGAGTAATGGATTCCACCTACATTTACTTCCTTTATTCTTACTCCCTTATTTATTAAATTCAGCACATCCTGGGGTGAGGCGAAAAGGAGCATCGCCCTATCCCCTTCGAAGTGGCCATTCAGTATTGCCTCTTTCGCTTCAGCTATAGTCAAAATGGATATCTTGGTATGCTCTGGAACTGCCATTGAAAACAGCACTTTTTGCATTTGGTCACTGGCAACGAAATCGTTGACTACAATCAAATGATTTATTTTCAAAAATTTCATCCAGTTCTCAACTATTTGACCGTGAATTAGTCGGTCATCAATTCGTATCAGAACCATGCCCATTATTTATTTTTCACCTTTGAGACTTTTTCAAGAAACTTTTGCTTAACATCAACAATGCTCTCTTCGCCCTTTTGGCGGATGAGACGAGCCAGTTCTTTCAGGGGGAGAGATTGCCGATAGTTCATGCCAGCAATTAGCATAGGCAAATTAACTCCGCTAATAATTTCAACTTTCTCATCATTAACGAACTTGAGGCTGGCGTTTGCTGGGGTACCTCCAATCATATCCACGAGAACGATTTTCCCCTCCGATTGTTCACTCCCTTCCTTTAGTATCTTACCTATCCTTTCACGCAATGTCTCTAACCCATCCTTTTCATGTAGGGATAGTGCCCATATCTCTTTCTGTTCTCCTAAAATAACCTGAGCTGCTTTAATTAACTGCCGACCAAAATCACCATGAGTTATAACAATCAATCCAATCATATGTGAATCAGCCTTCGGGCGCCCACAAGGGTCGCCCCTACTACGTTGTCGGTTTCCCAATATCACGGTACTGAATTTTGACAGGGTACTTCTTCTCCAGGAACTTCTTCAATTCATTCACAATGATTACTGAACGGTGGCGCCCTCCCGTGCACCCGACAGCTATAGTCAAATAAGATTTCCCTTCTCTGATATAGTAGGGAATAAGAAATTTCAACAAACTAAAGTATTTCTTCAAAAATTTCTGGGTAACAGAGGACTTCAAAACAAATCGGGAAACTTCTGTATCGTTTCCGGTTAACGGTCTCAGCCTTTCTATGTAATGGGGATTGGGTAGAAAACGAGTGTCAATTACAAGATCGGCGTCAACCGGGATGCCATATTTATAGCCAAAAGAGACTAAACTAACATTGATTGTATCAAGTTCCGGTGTCTCTCTAAAGCTGGAAAAGACGACTTGCTTAAACTCCTGAGGTGTGAGAGTTGTAGTATCAATAATCTTATCGGCTCGCTCTTTTATTCCCATAAGTCTCTTCCTCTCCTGGACAATAACCTCAAGCATGCTTCTACCCTCCCTGTCCAGGGGATGTTTTCTACGAGTTTCACTATATCTTCTCACCAGAACAGAATTGCTGGCTTCTAAGAAGACAATCTGGTAACTGAATCCCATTTTGCTGAGTTCTTCTAATGAAATAAAGAGGTCATCTAAGAAGTCTCCTTCCCGAATGTCAATTCCTAATGCCACTTTCTTTATTTTATTTTTTAACTGCAAGCAGATTTCAGCAAACTTAGGTATCAGCGTGGTAGGTAGATTATCTACGCAGAAATATCCCAGGTCTTCAAAATTCTTTAAGGCCGAACTTCTCCCAGCTCCTGAAAGTCCCGTTACGATCATAAAGTTACCCTTGGCCATATATTTTTACCTCAGAGAGATTGCCCCGATACGCAGACTGAAGTCTGCTACTCCACTTTTCATCATGGCCCCGATACGCTCCGATGAATCGGAGCTACTCCTTGCACGGTTGAAACCGTGCCTACAAATTCTACTTCCTTTCTCTCTTTTGCTGGATGATTTTTATTACTTCCCTGTCCAACTCACTAATTGCAGAATATCCCTCTTTTCTTAGGCGATGATTCATGGCTGCTACCTCAACAATAATCGCCATGTTTCTTCCAGGACGAATCGGGATTACCAATTCCGGAACTTTAACTTCCAGAATCGTTGTATACTTCTGGTCGAAACCGAGTAGTTCGTACTCCTTGGTTTTGTCCCACTCTTCGAGTTTAATTACCAAATCAATCTTTGCCGAATTTCTTACTGCACTTGCTCCAAACAATTTCTGAACATCTATTATTCCCAGTCCTTGAACTTCTAAATAGTAGCGGATCGGTTCTTTGGCAAAGCCAATAAGAATGTTGCCCCCGCGCTGTTTGATTCCAACCACTTCTCCAGCAATTAAACGATGTCCTCTATTGATAAGTTCCAGGGCGCACTCGCTTTTGCCAATGCCAGTTACTCCTGATATCAAAATCCCCAGACCGTAAACTTCGACCATTACTCCTTGAATGGATGTAGTGAGTGCAAGTCTATCTTCTAAAAAAGGGGAAAGGCGATTTACAAATGTAGAAAGGGAAATCGGAGTTCTCAAGATTGAGATTTTCGCTTTCTGTGCCATTTTTACAAATCCTTGAGGAGGGTTAAAATTATTGGTAAGGATAAAACACGGAATTCCCTTTGAAAAGATTCCTCGCAATACAGTTGCTTTTTCCTTGAAATCTAATTTTTTAAAGTAATCCAGCTCTTCCCGATCTAAAATCTGAATTTGACCAGAAGGTAAAATATCTACCTCGCCAGATAACGCAAGACCAAGACGATGAACTTCCCAACTGGTTATTTTCCGATTTAAGCCTTCCTTTCCAGCCACAACATGCAAATCTAAGCGTGCATCTTTCTCTTTAAGTAATTCTTTAACTGAAAGCTCTGCCATTTCTGAAGTCACCACTTACTAAACTGTTCTTTGGGCGACCACAAGGGTCGCCCCTACGCGACTGAGGATGAAGGGATAGTTTTGAGGAGCTTCAATTCCGCCAGGTATCGCCTGAGCGCTGGCGGAATTAGAGCAAGGTTCTAACCGAGCGACTCCGAAAAACTATCCCTTTATTCTGGGGGCGAGCAAGCTCGCCCCTGCGCTAATATGTATCTTCTTCCTTGATAATCTTAATTACCTCACCAGAGGTCTTTGCTTCCCGTAATACCTGCCGAAAGAACTTGTCCTTAAGAAGCCGTGATATCTTCGCCAAGACTTTCAGATGCATCCCCGCTGAGTCTTGTGGAGCAATCAGGAGAAAAATTATATATACCTTTTCTCCATCCAAAGCATCAAATTCTACTCCATTTCTGGATGTCCCAAATGCACAGACAATTTCTGTTATTTTATCTGTTTTAGCATGGGGAATTGCTACTCCCTGCCCAATTCCAGTGGAACCTAACTTTTCTCTTTCCAATAGAGCCTGAAGTATTTTTTCTTTTGCATCTTCTTTTATCTTATTTGCAGTTACTAATTTATCAATTAATTCTTTCAGCACTTCTTTCTTTTTAGTCGCTTGCAAATTCGCCTCAATGGCATCTTTGCAAAGAAACTCCATAATCTTCATGATTTTTACCTCCTATGTAAAATGCCCTTTCTTTTTTTTATTTTTTTCTATAATTAAACTATATTTCAGTAATTTTGTCAAATTAGTTAAGAGCAGTTTGTAAAGCCCAGGGTTTCTACATCCTGAATTTTTTGCCCAAGTAAACTTTGCGCGCCTGTTCTGACTCCAATAACTCTTTGGCAGTTCCCGAGAGCAGAATCCTTCCCTCATACATAATATAGGCTCTATCGATAATCTCCAGGGTCTCCCTAACATTATGGTCTGTAACCAGCACTCCTAACCCATTATTTTTGAGCCGCGCGACAATCTGTTGAATCTCAACAGTGGTTATGGGATCAATGCCTACAAAGGGCTCGTCTAAAAGAATGTACTGAGGAGTGGTTACCAGGGCTCTAGAAATCTCTACCCTTCTCTTTTCTCCCCCAGATAGTAAATAGGCCTTATTTTCTGCTAAATGTTCCACTCCCAATTCTCGAAGTAAACTTTTCAATTTCTCTCTCTTCTCAGACTGAGTCAATTTGGTTGTCTCCAAAATAGCCCATATGTTCTCCCTGACCGTGAGTCGCCTGAATATGGAGGGTTCCTGGGATAGATAGCCAATCCCTTGCCTAGCCCGCCTATACATCGGTAATTGTGTTATGTCTCTCCCGTCCAAAAATATACTGCCTTCGTCGGGACGAAGGAGACCCACAATCATATAAAAGGTAGTTGTTTTACCGGCCCCATTTGGACCAAGCAAACCAACAATCTCACCTGGGTTTATCTCTATCTCTACATCATCAACAATCCTGCGATGTGAATATGTTTTAACCAGACCATGTGCTAATAAGCTCATTTTCCACCATTCTAATGGGTAATTTGAAATTCGTAATTTGGATTTTGGATTTTGGATTTTGGATTTTGTAGTATAGGGCTACACTACCGGTTTTTGGGGTAGATAAATGCCTTTGCCTTTCCCTCCATAGTGACTCTCTTTTCATCAATAAATATAGTAATGAGTTCTGCCGAGTAGTCACCCCTTACTTGTTCGTTATCCTGGTAAATATGGGGAGAGTTTCCGGATAGAACAATTTTTTTTGTTTCATCATTGTAGTCAAGAAGCTTACCTGTACCAGTCATTTCCCCGTGCTCTACCCTGGCATTACCCTCCACATGAATTCTTTTCTCCTTCTCAAATAGATTTATTGCCTCTCCTTCCATTTTGACTCTGTCTTCAGGATTCTCCTCATCAATTCGGATGAGCTCTGGATTGCCAGTTAGAGTAGTATCTTTGCTGTTTACATTGTAGTTTAATCGGTCAGAAAAGGCTTCCAGCCTTATAGATTCTTCTGGATAGGCTGTAAGACGGACGTTCCCTTTTCCTATTACATAGTTCTCTTTATCATAATGCTCCATTATATCGCAAGTTATTATATCTTTTCCTCTAACCAATTTTACGTTGCCGAGAAAACGAGTGATTCCCGCCCTCCTCAATACCTCCATTCTCTCCCCTGTAATGTTAACTGGCTGTTTCGGCTTCTCAGCAAAAACCGTGCTTCCCAAAATGAATGGCAAAAAAATTAGAATACTCTTTTTCATGTTAGGTAAAGCAAGCATTTTCCCATACAAATTTTTTAATGAAGCAGAGCTTCGCTCTGTCGTTATATTTACTTACGAATCACTTTTACGTTCTTTTTTATGACGACTTTCTCCAAGTCTGGATCTGCCTCTAATCCCTGCCCTGTAATTATTGTGTTGGTCCTTTCCTGACGAACCAAATCATCAGTAACTATTTTCTTTCGGTTAGCATCCCACCTCAGGCTTTCTGTTTTTAACGTTGTTCCTTCCCCTTCAGAAGTAACTACTACATCTCCCCTCACTTCCATATCGCCCGATTGAGAATGAAGTGCCCCCTCCCTGGCAGTCAGAATAGAAGTAATTTTCCCCTGGTCATAGAACTTAATTTTGAGTACCTGTACAATTGTCTTCCCTTCTCTTTTATAAATTTCTGCCCTATCTGCTTCCAACTCCCACTCCTTTTCTCCCTGGCTTGTGTGGGTGAGGGTAAAATTTTCTATAACCTCTTCAGGAGAAGATTTCCTGTCAGAAACTTCTGACCTTTCAAGTTTTTCTTTTCCACAACCTGATAAACTAAGAATAATGAAAAGAGCAAACACCCAGAAAAAATTCTTCTTCATAATGTTATTGCTCGCTGAAGTACTCTCGAGTAACCTCTTCCCATTTCCCTTGCAATTTCAATATCAGCTCAATCACTTCCCGCAAGACACCCCGACCGCCCTCAACTTTACTTACATAATCTACTACCTGCTTCACCTCTTCTGGTGCATCTTTTGGACAGAAAGATAGTCCTGCCTTCTTCAGAACTGGTATGTCCACAAGGTCGTCTCCAATATAGGCGAAGTTTTCTGCTCTAAGTTTAAATTTTTTCAAAATCTCTTTAAAGGCTTTGCATTTGTCCATTCTTTTGAGATTAACGGCCTCTATCTTTAACTCCTTTGCCCTCTGTTCAACCTGTTTGCAACCTCTTCCTGATATCCAGGCAAACTTCAGATTTCCTGCGCGGCGAGCAAGATTAAATCCCAGGCGGTCTTTAACGTTCCAGCTCTTTATCTCCTCTCCAGACTCCATAATCACAATATCGCCCGGTGTAAGCACACCATCGATGTCCATTCCTATCATCTTTATGTTCTTTGCTTTTGCTTTGATTCTTCCGTCCATTTCACCACACCAATTTCCAATTTCAGATTTCCAATTTCAAATTTCAAATCAAAAATCAAAAATTCGACTCCGAAAACTATCCCCAGCTTTTAAGGGCGACCGCAAGGGTCGCCCCTACGCGACCAATTACTAATTAAAAGATAGTTTGTGAAGAGCTATTGGAATTTTAGCCAAAAAATGAGGACCAATCAGTTCATAGTTCGTAGTTCATAGTCTATGAACGATGAACTAAAGCGAACGAAGTGAGCGTGACTACGAACTCTTCTGGTCGGTCGCCCTTCAGGGTGACAAATTGGCACTCTAAAGAGTGCCCGACCAGAAAATTGAGGAGTTTCGATTTGCGTCTTGCAAAGTCCGAAGTTTTTTGGCGTTAAGAAATTCCTAAGCGATGAATAAACTATCTGTAATCTACAAATCAAAAATCAAAAATCAAAAATTCGACTCCGAAAACTATCCCTTCATCCCAATTATGGGCATAAAGCCCTACAATATAAATTTCAAATTTCAAATTTCAAATTTCAAATTTCAAATGATAAATTCCAAATTTCAAATTACAAATTACAAATTCCTAGAGAATACCTTCTGAAAGAAGGTCTCTCTCGTCCACAATCCCTATTGGATAGCCCTTTCCATCCACTACAGGTATATTATCGAACTTCTTCTCCTGCATCATCTTTGCTG
>Ga0315282_10001268_pt1 | contig 48174 bp, 33 predicted proteins | sample YL17G07_20_MG_FD_203693 | JGI IMG/M metagenome (GOLD analysis project Ga0315282, IMG submission 203693) | Sediment microbial communities from Yellowstone Lake, YNP, Wyoming, USA - YL17G07_20 | ecosystem: Environmental > Aquatic > Freshwater > Lake > Sediment | place: USA: Wyoming | collected...
CTGCAGGGCGACTCGCCGAGTCGCCCCTACGTATCGCCCCCAACAGGACGGTCCCCGCAGAATCGCTGGTCAGGCGCCCGCATTCCAAGCCCTTGCATCCAGTAGCGTTCAAAGCGCTTTTGGAGTATAATATCCCGCTTTGGGGACGGTCTGTCCTGTCTTTTCATACAGCAGGTGAGAGGTTTGTTTCACTGTGATGTCGACCAAAGAAGACTATTACAAGATTCTGGGGCTCCCGCGCGAGGCGACGACCGACGAGGTCAAGAAGGCGTACCGCAAGGCGGCGCTGGAGTGGCATCCGGACCGAAGGCCCGGAGATAAGGACGCCGAGCAGAAGTTCAAGGACGCCTCCGAGGCCTACGAGGTCCTCTCCGATCCGGAGAAGAGGCGGCTTTACGACGCGTACGGCCACGAGGGGCTGGACAGGTCGGGGTTCCGCGGGTTCACCAACGTCGACGACGTGTTCTCATCGTTCGGGGATATCTTCAACGAGTTCTTCGGCGGGGGGTTCTTCGGAGAGCAGTTCTCTCGCGCGTCCCAGGTGCAGCGGGGGCGCAACCACAAAGTGGTCGTGGAGATCACGCTTCGCGAGGCGGCCCGCGGGATCACGAAGAATATCGACTACGCGCGCGCGGAGACCTGCCCGGCATGCCATGGCACCGGCGGCAGAAACGGCGCCGGGCCGGTGATGTGCTCCTATTGCGGCGGCCAGGGGCGCGTCGTGCAGAACCAGGGGTGGATACGGCTTGCGACAACGTGCCCGCGCTGCCACGGCGAGGGGCGAGTCATCAGCGACCCCTGCCCCTCCTGCCGCGGGACAGGCCTCCAGTCGGTCAAACGCACACTGAGCGTCAAGGTCCCGCCGGGGGTCGAGACGGGGCAAAGGATAAGACTCAAGGGCGAAGGGAGCTTCGGCGAGAACGGCGCGCCGGCGGGCGACCTCTACGTGGAGATTAACGTCAAGGAAGACGCGCTTTTCGAGCGGCGCGAGCAGCATCTTGTTTTCCACATGCCTGTGAGCGTCTCGCAGGCGGCCCTGGGAGACGAGGTGGAAGTGCCCACGATCTGGGGCAAGGCGAAGGTGCGCATAGCGCCGGGAACCCAGAGCGAGTCGCCCATAGTCCTCAAAAGCGAAGGGATGCCCGACATTCGTACGGGCGCGCGCGGCGACCAGGTGATAGTTATCCACGTCGAGATACCCAGGAAGCTATCGCAGCGCCAGCGCGAGCTTTTGCAGGAGTTCGCGAAGACCGAGGACTTGAAGCTGACGCCGCAGAAGAAGCGGTTTCTGGAAAAGGTGAAGGAGTACCTTTCCGAGGATTAGGGCCTGTCTTGACCGCCGAGCGATGACGGAGCGTTAAGCGATGAAGAAGCACGAACACGGCCACCATAATAAGCCGGAGACCCACGACGCCGGGGCCAAGGCGGCCGAGACCAAAGAGGCCGAGGCTCAAAGCGCCGAGGCCCAGGCAGCCGCGCAGCTTCCCGCCGAGGAGACAGTGCCCAAGTCGAGACTCGAAGAGGCCGAGAAGCAGCGCGATGAGTATCTCTCTCTCGCGCAGCGCGCGAGGGCGGACTACCAGAACCTCGAGCGCAGGATACAGGCGCAGAGCGAGTCGGCGCGCGACGCGGTCAAGCAGGAGTTCGCCAGGGACATGCTCACGAGCCTCGACGAATTGGAGATGGCCATAAAGCACTCGCGCGAGGGGGTCGACTGCGAGGGGATTATAAAGGGTCTGGAGCTCGTGAGGCAGAAGTTCCTCGCGACACTGGCCAGACACGGCATAGAGCCGGTTGCGGCCGAGGGCGCGCCGTTCGATCACAATATCCACCATGCGATCGCGGAGCATCCGACGGACGACGCCGCGCCGGGAACGGTCTTCGCGGTCGCCCAGAAGGGGTACACGATGGGCGGAAAGCTCCTTCGCCCCGCGCACGTCGTGGTGACGCGGAGGGCGACGGAGCCGGAAGCACCGAAAGAGGAAAGCGAACAGGGACAGACAGAGACCAAAGAGGAGTAGGCGCTGCTGCTATCCTCTTCGGGCAGCAAGGGAATTCAGGGAGGTTGTATGCCGACGTACGAATACAAGTGCGACAACTGCGGACACATCATGGAAGCCTATCAGTCGATAAAGGACAAGCCGTTCAGGAAATGCCCCGAGTGCGGCAAGAACACTCTCAAGCGGCTTCTCGGGGCGGGCTCGGCGCTCATTTTCAAGGGCTCGGGCTTCTATTGCACCGACTACAGGAAGAGCGGCTCCGGCTCCTCATCGTCCTCTTCGTCGTCAAAGAGCGATTCGAAGTCGGAATCGAGCTCGTCATCCGGCACATCGAAGGACTCCGGAAGCTCCGCGAAGGATTCCGGCTCATCATCCAAGGCCTCCGGCGATGGCAAGAAGAAAGATTGATTGTCCGATTTGCGGCCGAAGTGTCGAATATAGTAGTATTATACCCACGTTCCCTTTTTGCAGCCTGCGTTGCCGGCTTGTCGACCTCGACAAGTGGCTGGAGGGGAACTACCGCAAAGCCGCGCGTGTCGCTGACGCAAGCGAGGGGGAGGACGGCCGCGCGGCGGGGGATCAGCAGGCGACTCGCGACAAGCATTGACGCCGGGCGTATATTGGGGAAAGCCGGGCGACATGAGCTGAAAGGAGGGCGCTATGCCGGAGCCTGACGCCAAACCATGGGATCGTTTCTGGGAATTCCTCGCCGAATCGACCAGGATCTTCCAGGGGTTCAAGATGGCCGTGGACGCGAAGAAGTTGGTTTTCGCGTTCGTCGGCGTGCTTCTCTGGGCGATTGGCGCGATGCTGATCACGGTGCTGACGCACGTAGTGTGGCTGCTCATTCTGCTTGCGGCCGTGGCGCTTCTGGTCATTATGTTCGGTGTGGCCGCGCAGGCCAAGACGGAGATGGCGCCTTCGAAGATGGCGGTCTTCCTTGGAGCCGGGGCGGCGGTGATCATAGCGCTCGCGGTGGCCGTATGGATACTGGCCTATGATTGGAAGGGGCTCTTCGGGCTCTTCCAGCTCATATGGGGCCTCGTGGTCATGTCCTTCTTCGGGACGGCCATTGCGCGCATAGCCGCGCTTAACGCCACCACTGACGACACCGTGAGCCCGCGGTCGGCGGTGCGCTTCGCGCTGGCGAAATTCCCCACGACCGTCTGGGCCGTCCTCATGCCGGTGCTCGCGGCGTCTGCGTTCGGCCTCATAGTGGCTCTGCTCAGCATCTTCGGGCGCATCGAGATGATAGGGGCGGTCTGGTATACGATTGTCGGGATCCTCTATGTGATCCCCGTCCTGATCGGGCTTCTCTTCGCGGCGATACTTCTTGTGTACATACCAAGCCTTCTTTTGTTCCAACCGGTGATCGCCGTGGAGGGCAACGATTCGTTCGAAGCGGTCTCGACGTCCTACAGCTTCGTGGCGACGCGGCCCTGGCGCCTCGGCTTCTATGCGCTTCTGGCCGCTACCTACGCCGGGATAGTCATTCGCGTGGCGGCGATGCTCTTCATCGGCGCCGGGTGGCTCGTGAACTGGTTCATGGCGCACGGCATGGGTCCGAGGATGCTGGACAAGATCGATTCGCTCAGCCTGAGCGCGATCCTCGGCAGCCCCTGGGATTTCTGGTGGTTCCCCGCTTATAACGGCATCGAACACTTCACCGGCGGCCACGTCCTGGCTTCCTTCAAAGCGTCGGACAAGCTCGGCGGCCATTTCATCGTGGCCTGGCAGCATGTGCTGTTGATCATCTTCCTCGCGTTCGCAGTGAGCCTGTTTTACAGCCTCATCACGCAGATATTCCTGCTGATGCGCAAGGCGTGCTACGCGACCCCGTTCGACGAGGTCTACATCGAGACGAGCGAAGAGGAGAAGTTCGCGGCGGAGTTCGCCGGCACGCCCATCCCGGCAAGGGTCGCGCCGCCCGCGGCAAAGGAAGCACCCAAGGCGGAGCCGCCGAAGGCGGAAACGCCCGCGCCCAAGCCTGAGATCAACATCGCCGACAAACCTATCGATCTCGTCGGCAACGAGCCCCCGGCCGATACGGGACAATAGACGCCGGGATCAGTTGCCAATCTGAAATAGAGGGGCGGCCATGCGCCGCCCCTTGGCGTTTATGCCTGCCGCCGGAGCCGCCGATCACGATTTTCCGCTCCAAAGGGCGGCCTTCTCGGGCATTTTTACGGTTGATGTAAACTCATATATGGGGATACTGTTGTAGAGGAGGGTAGGGAGACAAGTGTCAGGACAAGGGCGCTTTTCTCCTCCCGGGCCGGGGGCGCGCAAGAACGCGAGGTGCGCTCCAGGGGCGGCGCGGGGCTGTTGCGAGGGCGGTATCGATGAAAGAAGCGCTTTTCTGGAAGGTCGAGGGGGAGAAGGTCCGGTGCGAGCTTTGCCCCCATTACTGTCTCATACCCAACGGCTCCGTAGGCAGATGCCGCGTAAGGCGCAATGAGGGAGGGGTATTGTATTCCCTAAACTACGGCAAAGTGGCCTCCGTGGCGCTCGATCCGGTCGAAAAGAAGCCCCTGTATCACTTCCATCCCGGCCAACCGATACTGTCGCTCGGGACAATAGGCTGCAATTTCGCATGCAAGTTCTGTCAGAACTGGGAGTTAGCTGAGGGCAAGGCGCCTGTCGACGACATCCGTTCATCCGACGTGCCGGCTTTGGCCAAACGCGCCAGATCTTTCGGTGTGGCCTACACTTACAACGAACCGTTTATCTGGTATGAATTTGTGCTCGAAACCGCACGGCTGTGCCACGCGTTGGGCCTCAAGAACGTCCTTGTAACAAACGGATTCGTGAACGCCGAGCCGCTGGACGAACTGCTTCCCTTCATCGATGCGCTCAATATCGATATCAAGGGTATGCGCCAGGAGTTTCACGATGAGTTGACGGGCGGGAAGATCGAGCCGGTTCTGGAGACCTGCCGTCGCGCTAACTCCAAGGCCCACGTGGAGATAACGAATCTTGTGATCCCCGGTTACAACGACTCGGCTGAGGATTTCGAGGAGCTGGGGGCATGGGTTGCCGCCAACCTCGGCAAGGACACGCCGATGCATGTGTCGGCGTACTTCCCGAGGCACCACCTCAACGCCCCTCCCACGCCGCTTTCCACGCTTCAGGCGGCAAAAAAAGCCCTAAACAAGCACCTGAACTATGTTTACATCGGAAACGCCCCTTCTGCGGAGGGGTCGGACACTTATTGCCCCAATTGCGGGAATGTGCTCGTCGAGAGGGTCGGATACCACGCCCGCGTCGTTGGCCTCACAGACACAAGATGTGCCAAGTGCCAGACGCCCATCCACATTATAGTCGGATGAATCTGGCGCTCTTTCCTTGGAATTCCCATAGCCTTTCAGCCGATATATTTTATAATCTCGGGCCGTTGTTTGGTGTTGGGCAGCCCTGCCCGAGGAGGTTGGTGATGCCGCGTAGATACTCTATCTTTATTTTTGCCGCCATTTCCGCCTTTGTGGCCATTCTTTCTGTCTGTTTTGCCGCCGAAGATACCAAAGCGCCGGTCACCCCTGCGCAATTGGGCGATACCGAGGGCGTAGCCACCTTGCGCCAGAAACTGCGCCAACCGCTTTCCTCCAAAGACATTGAGGCGCTCCTGCAGCCCAAGAAACTCAGCTCCATCGGCGAGGTAGCCAAGATTGACGGCCAGGACGCCCTCCCGTGCATCGGGGTAGGCCTCGTGACGGGCCTCGGCGGCAATGGCGCGCAGAAACCCGACAGCCTCAAGCCGATAAAAGACGAAGTGATCAAGGCGCTGGTTCGCGAGGAATACAAGACCATAGCCGAAAGCCATGCGCTTATCGAAAGCCGCGACTCAAGCATAGTTTACGTCTCCGGACGCATAGGCGCCGGCGCCGCTCCACAGGCGACTTTCGACGTCACGCTCGAGCCGGTTGACGCCGCAATCTCCCTCCAGGGCGGATACCTGCATCCCTGCCCTTTGTACAGGTACATCAGGGAAGATAACAAGACGATCCGCGGGAACGTAATAGCGCGGGCCGCCGGGCAGGTGATGTCGAGCGTCGTGCAGGACACCGTCATTGCCACGGCCGCAAGCCAGCGCACCGCGATGGTGTTCGACGGCGCGGTGTATCTGGAGGAGAGGGATCTCCTGGTTCGACTGGATCCGAAGCTCATCTCCACGCGCACGACCGTACTCATCGAATACATGCTGAATCGCCGCTTCCGCGACGTGGGAAGGCAGCCGGGCACGCCCGGAGTCAACTACGCGACCGCCATGACGGATCGCGACGTTATCATGCGCGTTCCGCCGCTTTATCGCAGACACGTCCAGCGCCTCGCCGATGTGATCCGCAGCCTGCGCGGGTCGTATTTTTACGGCGCCCCGTCGGATGGGGAGATGAAGAAGATCGCCAAGCGCCTTGAGAGCGGCACCACACAGGAGAAGTACCAGGCATCGGTGACGCTTGAGGGCATCGGCCCGGCATCCGCGCCATACCTCCAGAGCTCGATCGCCAAGGGCGACGACTGGACAAGGCTCTACGCGGGCACCGCTCTCGCGTATCTCAATGACGCAAGCGCCGGCGAGACAATCGTCAAGAGCGCCGACAGCAGCATTGAGGACGTGAGGCTCGAGGCGGTGCGCCTGTTGGCCCAGATGAGCGGCGCCAAGGCCACCGAGGTGCTGCGCGCAAAGATGAACGACCCTTCCAGGCAGGTCGCAACGGAGGCTATCAGGGGTCTCGTCGGCCAGGGCAGCGACGCCGCGCAGATGGCGCGCTTTTCGCATTTCGACTTTGTCGCCATCAAGGGAGGCGAGCCGGGAATCACGGTGGTGTCCTCCGGCCGGCCGATAGTCGCGATGGAGGGACCGGTTACGCCGCTTGCGGGGAAGGTTGCCATACAGGCCGACACACTCGGCCTGGGATCCATCGATGAGAAACAGATTGGCGTGGTGTCCGGCGAGGGGGCAAGCGCGGAGACAATCACGGTTGACGCGACCGTCGACGGGGTACTGACGGCCGTCGCGCGCACCAATCCGCCGTTCGAGGTCATAAAGCAGGTCCTGGCCGACTTGGAGAACAACAAGAATCTGCCATACAAGATAGCATGGTTAAACTGAGAGGGGGATGAATGCAACTCAGGAAGATTGAGTTGTCCGGTTTCAAATCCTTTGCGGATCGCACCGAGCTTGTTTTCGAAGGAGGTATCACGGGCATCATCGGCCCCAACGGCTGCGGAAAGTCGAACGTGGTCGACGCGGTCAGATGGGTGCTCGGGGAACAGTCAGCAAAGAGCCTGCGCGCGGGATCGATGGGCGACTGCATCTTCGGCGGCAGCGCGACGAGAAAACCCCTGGGCTACGCGGAAGTCACGCTGACGTTCGACAATTCATCGAAGAAGATCCCGGTTGAATTTGAAGAAGTGGCAATTACACGCAGGGTCTACGGCTCGTGCGAAGGCGAGTACTTCATCAACCGAGCGCCGTGCAGGCTTCGCGACATCCGGGAACTGTTCATGGGCACGGGAGTTGGCACGACCGCGTACTCCGTGATCGAGCAGGGGGAGATCACTCGAATCATCTCGAGCGATCCCAAGGAGTTGAGGGCTGTCTTTGACGAAGCGGCCGGCATCTGCCTCTACAAGGCGCGGCTCAAGACCGCGCAGGCCAAGCTGGAGCGCGTCGCCCAGAACCTCCTGCGCGTGGCGGACATTCTCGCGGAAGTCGAGAAGCGCCTGCGCAGCGTGCAGTACCAGGCGGCCAAGGCACGGCGGTATCGCGAGATGACGGCGCGCCTCAAGGACCTCAAGCTCGACCGCGCGCGGCGCCTCTTCGCGGATCTTTCTGCAAGGCGCGCCGTTCTTGCGGCCGAGCTCGACGAGAAGCGTGCGGGCGTCAGGAAACTGGAAGACGCCCTCGGGGATCTCGAATCCGCCAGCGAGACCGTAACGAGCAAGCTTTCGGCGGTCGAAAGCGAGATCGACGACCGGACAGGAGCGCTCCATGCGCTTGAAAATGAGATTGCCGATCTCCGCCACGCCATCGACATGGCCGCCGACCATATCGCGCGTTTCGAGCAGGATGAAGCGCGCCTCACGGCGACCATTGAGACGCGCCGCAGAGAGGTCGAGGCGTTTGAGGCCCGCGCGGTGGAGCTCGAAAGCCGCACGCGAAGGATAGGGCGGCGCACCGACAGGCTTTCGAGGATAGCGGCCGTAACGGGCGACGAGGATCGCGCGCTCGCGGAGAAGGAGCGCACACTGGCCGTGGACGTCTCCGCGGCCGAGAACGAATCCGTGGAGATAATCCGCGCGTCGGCGAAACTCAATAACCGCCTGTCGGAGATCTCGGCCGGCGAGCGCGCGGCCATTCAGCAGAAGGACCGGCTCGCAGCACGCAGGTCGGAGCTCGCGAGCCAGTCCGAAGCCCTCGGCGCCGAGAGAAACTCCCTTGTCTCGCGGCAGACGCAGCTTTCCGGCGAGGCATCGCGCAGGCGCGAGGAACTCTCGTCCCTCAAGGAAGCGCACAGGGCGTGCATGGAGACTGAAAAGCAATTGGACGGCATGATCGCGTCCGCTTCGGAAAAGCTCGCGGGCGTGCGCTCGCGCAGGGAGCTTCTCGAAGACCTGCAGCGCCGCCGCGAGGGAATAAGCGACGCGGCCAAGACCGTTCTCGACATGAAGATAGCCGGCACGCGCGGCCTGGTAGCGGAGCTCCTCGACGTCCCGGCGGATCTGGCCGTCGCGGTCGAAGCGCTTCTCGGCGACGACGCCGCGGCTATCGTGGTCGATACGACCGCGGCCGCGGTGGACGCGGTTACGGCCCTCACGGCAGGCGGCTCGGGCCGAGCGAAGGTGATTTCCCTGGAGCGAACCGCGACCCACTCGCGCCCGGCGCGCGAAGTAGCAGTACCTGGCATCTCCGCGATAGCCGGCCGCGTCAAGGCGGCCGAAGGCGCGGACAACCTCGTAAGGGCGCTCCTCGGCGACGCGTGCCTGACCGATTCGCTCTCGACCGCGCTCGCGGCCAACGGCGCGACCGTGGGGATGAGAATCGCGACGCCGTCAGGCGAAACAATCGGCCCCGACGGCGGCATAAGCGGCGGCAGCGCGGGCAAGGCGGGCGGCCTCATCTGGCGCAAGGTCGAGATAGAAAAGCTCCTCGCGGTCGAAGAGGAGATAAAGGCCGAGATCGCCCTCTACCAGGGGCGCCGCGGAGAGCTCGCCGCGCACATAGCCAGCCTCACGGAGCGCGAGTCGGCCCTGGCCAAGATCATCACCGACCTCTCGGCGGAGGTCACCAAGGCCGAAAGCCAGGTTGCCAATATCGACAGGCGGAGCTCCGAGTTCGAGCGCGAAATCGGCATCGTCGAAAGCGAGCTGGCGACGCTTGCGAAAGAACTCGACGGGGTGGAATCCGAGCGCGAGGCCGTGAAGGCGCGCATCGAAGAGGCGCGCGCGGCCGGCGCGGCGATCGACGCGAAGATCGTCACCTTGAAGCGCGAGCGGGAGGATACGATCGAGAGGCGGGAGCTCGTGCGCTCGCACGTGACGCGCGTCAAGGTGATGCTCGCGCAGTCCCTCGAAAAGCAGTCATCTCTCGAACGCCAGTACGACGAGGCACGCGCGGCGCTTGCGGACAAGGCTCACTCGCTTGAGACCGCGCTTGCCGACATCGATGCGGCCAGAGAGGCGGTTGGGCGCGAGAAGGCGGCGCTTGCGTCCGCGCAGGCGCGGCTCGTGTCAGCGCGCAGGGAGGCCAACGCGGCGCGCATAGTTCTTGCGGCAAGACAGAGGGAGAGCAGGGAGCTTCGCGAGGAGTCGCTGCGCCTCGCTCCGGCGATAAAGGAAGCGCGCGCCGCGCTCGACGCGGCGAGGGACGTATTCTCAACCCTCTCCATCGAGGAGCGCGAGGTGACGGTGAGGCTCAACGAGGTCATCAGCCGCGCCCGCGAGGAGATGGGCGTCAACACTGAAGAGCTCGCGGTCGCGACGGCCGGAGTCGAGGACAGCGCGGCGGCGGACGCCGAGATAGAAGAGCTCTCGAAGAAGCTCGCCTCGATGGGCGGCGTCAATCTCGAGGCGCTTGAGGAGCTCGACGAGCTCCAGCAGCGCCAGGCGTTCCTCTCAGGACAGCGCGACGACCTCGTCGCGGCGAAGGACTCCCTCGAAGGCATCATCACGCGCACGCGCGCGACGTCGAAGAAGATGTTCCTCGACAGCTTCGAATCGGTCAAGGAGCATTTTGCCGCGATGTTCAGAAGGCTCTTCGGCGGCGGGCGCGCGGACTGCGTGCTCATGGATCCCAATGACGTCCTTGAAAGCCCGATACAAATAATGGCCAAGCCCCCGGGGAAAGAGCTGTCCAATCTCAACCTGCTCTCGGGCGGCGAGAAGGCCATGACCGCGGTAGCGCTTCTCTTCGCGATGTTCGCCACGCGGCCGAGCCCCTTCCTCATCCTCGACGAGGTCGACGCCCCGCTCGACGAGTCCAACATCGGGCGGTTCATCGATCTCATGAAGGACTTCCTGCCGCAGTCCCAATTCGTCGTGATCACTCACAACCGTCGGACGATGGCGGCGGCGGACACGCTCTACGGGATTACGATGGAGGAGCAGGGGGTATCGAAAAAGGTGTCTGTATCTTTCAGGGATGTGTCGCGCAAAGAGGAAACGGTGACGGTTTAGGCCCGGAGCGCACGACGCCGCTCGCGCGAAAGGTCACCTCCCGCAGTTGGTTGAGAAGCTCTGTGAAGCGCGAACACGCCTCATGAGGCATGGCGCGGACGACGCGCCATGCCGCGAGTGGTTCGCAGGAGATCATATGGCAAAGGTGGTCGTGCCGGCGCATCTGGAGGAAGAGTCCCGCGCGGACGACCGGCTGGCCGGCCGGGAATGTCAGTGCGTTGACAACCTCGCCTCGGCCATGGGTCTCCTGGCCGAGGGCGCCGCGGACGCGGTGTTCCTCGGCGGCCAGTGCGAATGCATCGACAGGGACACCTACGAAGCCGTCACAAAGGCGTTCTCGGGGTTCTCGCGGCCGGTCGTGCTTCTGTCCGCCGACGCGCGCGCCATATGGTCAAACGATCTCGCCGAAAGCGAAGGCGTTTCGGCCGCGCAGCTCGCCGGCGCTCCTATCACCGCGTCATTTGACGAGATATGGCGCAACTCCTTCATGCGCGCCCTCGCGCACTGCGCCAGGCAGCGCACCGTCGTCAGGACGATCATCTCCCGCCGCGAAAGCCAGTATGAGCTGACGCTTATCCCCGCCGGCGAGGAGAAGTACGCGCTCACCGCGGCCGTCTTCGGCAACCAGAACCTTCTCGGCTCGCTCGCCGGCAGGGTCGAGCGCCTCGCCATGTTTGGCGCGCATCTCTTCCCCGAGGACTCCGAGGCGGTGGTGCGCCTTCCGCACGAGGAGCGCATCGCTCTCATCAAGGGGCTTATCGAGAAGACCGTGCGCGAGGTCTTCGAGTTCGACGACTTCATCGTGAGGACCCTTGACCCCAAGACAGGGGCGCTCGAGGCCATTATCGCCCGGAGCGGCTCGGGTGTGACCATCTCGAAGCGCGTCCTCTATGCCAACGTCAAGGGCAACTCCGTGGCAGGCTACGTCGGCGCCACGGGAAAGCCTTATCTCGTCGAGGACTCACGCAGTGAGCCCTTGTGGATCGGCGACCTGATGGAGATAAGAAGCGCCGTCGTGGTGCCTCTCAGGCTGGGCGAGAAGGTCATGGGCACGTTCGCCATTGAGAAGAAGGAGGAAGGCGCTTACGACCGCTACGACATAATTCTCGCTTCGATATTCGCGGGCTACATTGCGGCGGTGCTGGACCTGGCCGACCTCGTGGGGCTGGGGCAGAAGGTTCTCGTCGACCGCGTGGCGGAAAGCGTGGTCGAAGAGGCGTCGCAGCCGCTCAAGACGATTCTTGACGACCTGGAGGAACTCCGCCGGCAGAACATCGGCGACAGCATCGCGATCATCAGCCGCCTGGAAAGCATTCGCGCCAGCGTCGGCGCCATCCGCGACTCGATAATGAAGGGCGCCAAGAAGGTCGGCGCGGCCGTCACCGCGCCGCCGATAGCCGCCGACGAGACCCTCGCCGGCAAGAAGGTCCTCATCGCAGACGACGAGCCGAGCATCCTCCAGTCGCTCGGAGATATCCTCAAGGGCAGCGGGTGCGTGGTCGAGTTCGCGCACGACGGCCTGGAAGCCGTGGAACTGGCAACGAAAAGCCCCTATGACCTCGTCATTTCTGACATCAAGATGCCCAAGATGAGCGGGTACGAAGTGTACGCATCGATAAAGTCCACGTTCGCGGAGACCTCGGTGATCCTCATGACCGCCTACGGGTACGACCCAACGCACTCGATTGTGCGGGCGCGGCAGGAGGGGCTGGAAGCGGTGCTCTATAAGCCGTTCCGCGCGGAAACCCTGAAGAAAACCCTCAGGCAAGCCCTGCAGAAAAAGGCAGCCAAGTGATGAAAAAGACCCTTATCGCAATCCTCGTGTCTCTTGTTGTCATCTCGTGCGCGCAGTCGAAGAAGGTCCTGCCGCCTCCGCCGGCCAAGGCCGTGTCGCTTCTTTCCCAGCTGCATGTCGATTGCCCACCGGCCGCGATGCCTGACGCCGATCGCATCGCCCTCGAAACGGCATGCTTGAGAGTCGTGGGGTCGGGACCGGTGATGGTGAGCGCCATCCTCTCGGATCTGGAAACCAGTCGCGACGCGAACCGCCGCGGCGTCCTTATCCGTCTTCTCGCAATGATAGCCGGACGGCTGCCATCGGATCCGAAGGAGCGCGAGCCGTACGACAACACAATCCTTGCGATGAGCCGCAGGATGCTCGAATCAAAGGATTCCTCGGACAGGTACATCGGACTGCAGCTGACGGGGCTGCCGGCCAGGAGCCTCATGGTGCCGACGTCCATTCGCGTGTTGGAGGACGACGATACCGCGATGAGGGAGTTCGCCCTCGCGACGCTCCAGGCGGCCACGGGTCTCGATTTCGGTTTCAAGGCCAACGCGCCTGAGGACGTTCGCAAGGCCGCGGTGAAGAGATGGAAGAGCTGGTGGTCGAAGAACAAGGACAAAGAGATGTACGCCAGCCACGCGCCTTCGGCCGATCCCGTCCTCGCCGCGTTCAATTCGGAGCTCGACGATATATCGCGCCTCGCGGGCCCCTATTCCCTCGTGATTACCGAGAAGGAAACGAAGAAGCCCGTCGAGGAAGCGGTAGTCGCGTACTCCTATCGGTTCATCTCGTTCGACAACCGCGACATCTTGAAGAAAGAGCACGCCGTCACAGACAACAACGGCAGGCTCCTCATGGCGGCTGAGAAAGTCGCCGCCGGGACGCGCTATACAGGCGCGGATATCATCGTCTCAAAGGCAGGTTATAAGCAGGAAACCATTACGCTCTTTCCGCATCTCCTGACGCCGAACAGCTACACCGTCGAGGTCGCGCTGGAGGCGGAGGCGAAGTAGAGCACTACCGGGCCGCAGCGGTGCTTTCAGCCTTCACGGCGGCAGTGCTTTCCACTTTTGCGGCGGTTGCCTTCGGCTCGGAAGCTTCCGGCGTGAGCGCCTTTAAGAGCGCGTCGGGAACCGGGACTCCTTTAGACTTGAGAATGCTTATTCGCTGCCGGATGAGCGAATCAATCCTTCCCGACTCGGCCCATCGCGCTGCGGTCGACATGGCGACGGCGCGGTTCTCCCACAGGAGCGCTTCATCGAAGCGGCCGAGTGCGGCAAGGAGTGCGGCCCTGGTGTCCATATACTCCGCATTAAGCGGCTCCAGGTGAAGCGACCACTCCGCCGCGTCAAGCCCCGCATCGAGATTTCTGCCGGACTCGGCGGCAAAGGTCGCGCGTTCATGATATACGCTTCCCTTCTCAGGATCCCTCGCAACCGCTTCATCGAGTCGCTTCATGACGAGCGCGTAGATGCCGTCGGCGTCGGCGGTCCGGCGGGCGGCGTCGAGGCTCTTGACTATGGCCGCCTCGGCAACAATACCTTTGGGGGAAATGACCTGGGCATCTCGCAGGATGTTCACTCCTTCGTCGAGCTTGCCGTCTGAGATCGCGGCGAGGCCCCTGAAATATCCCACCAGATAATCGACCTCCTGTAGCGTCACCACCTCGGTGTCGGCGTATTCGAATGCCTTGCGCGTGCGCTCCAGCAGACGAGCGGCTTCGCCATCGCGGCCAATGAAGTGGTTGTACACGGCAAGGTGCCGGCACGAGTAGAGATCGAACATGCTGTCTCTCGGGTAGATATCGAGAATGCGCTGGTACAGGGCGGCCGAGGCGGAAAGCGCGCCGGCTCGCAGAAACTTCTCGGCGAGATCGTAGATGGCCGTCTCCGTGTCACCTGCCGCCGCGGTCCCCTTGCGCAAGAAGTCTTTCGCCCCCGCGGCGTCGCCGGCGGCTGAAGATGCGACGGCCAGCCAGAGAAGAGTTTCCGCCGAGGATGCTTCGGGACCGGTTATGGCCTTGAGATGGGCAGCCGCGTCGGATGCTTTGCCCATCCATATCTCGCTGACTGCGAGCACCTTGAGCGTTGCGGCGTCCTTATTGCTTTCCGCCGCCGCGGCCAGGGTCTTGTATGCCCCGGCGTAGTCTCCCTTGAGCTCCAGGGCTGCCGCCTTGTCAACGGGACTGCCCGCGCTTTGCGGCGTCGCGGCCGCCGATGTGCTGTCTATGGCAGGGGCCGATATCGACTGAACCGAGATTGCCGCTATCAGCAGCGCCGCAAGCACAATTGCCCGAATCTTCATTTCCGCTCTTCCTATTTCGCCATGAACTCCGCCAAGGCCGTCGCGACGTGCTGACGCTCCGCAGCGGTGAGTTCCGGGAAGATCGGCAGCGACATGACCTCGTCGGCGGCCTTCTCGGCTGCGGGCAGCGCGCCCCTCCCGTAGCCGAGGCTCGCGTAGCACTCCTGCAGATGGAGCGGCACGGGGTAGTATATCTCGGTGCCGACGCCCTTGCTCTTGAGGTACTCGCGGCATTCGTCACGCCTTGGGACGCGCACAGTGTACTGATTGTATATATGGTAGAGCCCGCCCTGCTCGGTGGGCAATCCTACCGACATGCCCGAGAGGAGCTTGTTGTAGCTTGCCGCGTTCGCGCGGCGCCCCTCGTTCCACTTGTCGAGGTGCGGCAGCTTCACGAGGAGTATTGCCGCCTGGAGCGCGTCAAGGCGCGAGTTGATCCCGATATACTTGTGGAAGTACTTCGGCTTCGAGCCGTGGACGCGCAGGATCGAGACAAGGTCGTAGAGCTTCTGATCATCTGTGGTTATGATGCCGCCGTCGCCGAAGGCGCCGAGGTTTTTGGACGGGAAGAAGCTGAACGCCGCGATTGTCCCCAGGGTCCCCGCCCTCTTGCCCTTGTACTTCGCGCCAATGGCCTGTGCGGCGTCCTCGATGACCGGGATGCCGTGCTTCTGTGCGACTGCGTTAATGGGATCCATGTCGGCGCACTGGCCGAAGAGATGCACGGGGATAATCGCCTTCGTGCGGCTCGTAATCGCACGCTCGATGAGGTCGGGATTGATGTTATAAGTGGAGGGGTCGATATCGACGAAGACCGGTTTCGCGCAGAGTCGCGAAATGCACCCCGCCGTCGCGAAGAATGTAAACGGCGTCGTGACTACCTCGTCGCCCGGGCCCACCCCCAGCGCCATAAGCGACAGAAGTATTGCGTCCGTGCCCGACGCGCATCCACAGGCATACTTGGCGCCGCAGTACTCGGCGATTTTCTTCTCGAGGTCGACGACCCTGGGCCCCATGATGAAGTACTGGCTCTTCATCACCTCTTCGACAACGGCCTTGATTTGCGGCTCTATCGACGAGTATTGCCGGGTGAGGTCAAGCAGCGGTACGTTCATTGCCGTCTCCTTAACATAAAAATCCGGGGGCAGGCTTCAGAGAATATCCGCTTCCGTGACGAACCGAAGTGCAATGCCGCCGTCTGGTCCGACTTCCACGCGGACGATGAGAGCCTCGCCGTTGACCGTCTGGATGGCGTATTCGCCCTCCGCGTCGCCGTCACGCGGTATGCCGAGAATGAAATCGACGGGCTCTCCCGCAATTGGCGTCTCATCAAGCGGCAGCGTTATATAGGCTCCGCCGCGGCTTACGTTTCGAGTCTTGCCCTTGAGGTACCTGGCGCTGCGGTGGAATTTCACCCACGCCGGCCACGCCGCGATCTTCCTGGGATAACGCCTCTTGCCGTCGGTGCTATTTGGCATATCACCTCCCGCAACGATGATACCACGGGGCACCGTTTGTTCAAGAGCATTTGGCGACGCATTTCGACTTCGCCTCTTTGGGTTTGACAGTGAAGCGAAAAGCCCTAAAATCGCCATGTGCATTCGCCGGTTGATTGGCTTTGACAGCCCTTGAGGCGCTTGTTCCGGCGAAAAGGCATTCCGGCTCACGCCACGCGCGAAAGGAGCGCTGCTTGAGAGACGAATACGAAAATCCCCTTGTTTCCCGCTGGGGCTCGCGAGAGATGTCGGCGCTCTTTTCCCCCGACACGAAGTTCCGCACGTGGCGAAAGCTCTGGATAGCGCTTGCGAAGGCCGAGAAGGCCCTGAGACTGCCCATCACCGACGAGCAAATCGCGGACCTGGAGCGCTTCAAGGACGACATCAACTACGAAGAAGCCGAGGCCCGCGAGCGCGAAACGCGCCACGACGTCATGGCGCACGTATGGGCCTACGGCCTCCAGGCGGCCAAGGCCAAGGGAATCATCCACCTCGGGGCTACGAGCGCTTACGTCGGCGACAACACCGATCTTCTCGTCATGCGCGACGCTCTGGCTCTCGTGGAGAGCCGGATAGCAGCAGTCATGTCCGCATTGGCTGATTTCGCCGTGAAATATCGCGCGACGCCGACCCTGGCGTTCACGCACTTTCAGCCGGCGCAGCTCACGACCGTGGGAAAGCGTGCGTGCCTGTGGTTGCAGGATCTCCTATTTGACCTGGAGGCTGTCTCGCGGCTCAGGGCGGCGCTTCCATTCCTCGGCGTCAAAGGAACGACCGGCACGCAGGCGAGTTTCCTCTCCCTCTTCGAGGGTGACGAGGGCAAAGTCAAGGAGCTCGACCGCCTCGTTGCGAAGGAGATGGGCTTCGAGCGCATATTCGAAGTGAGCGGCCAGACGTACCCGCGCAAGACCGATTACGCCGCCCTCTCGGCGCTTTCGGGCGTGGCGCAGTCGGCGTCCAAATTCGGTAACGACATCCGCCTCCTCCAGCACCTGCAGGAGGTTGAAGAGCCTTTCGGCAAGAAGCAGATCGGCTCTTCGGCGATGGCCTACAAGCGCAATCCCATGCAGTGTGAGCGGATCGTCTCCATCGCGCGCTTTGTCATCAGCCTGCCGATTAACGCCGCCGACACCGCCGCGACGCAGTGGTTCGAGCGCACGCTGGACGACAGCGCCAACCGCAGGCTCTCCATTCCGCAGGCGTTCATGGCGACCGAAGTGGTGCTTTCCGGCTACTATCACGTCGCGGCCGGCCTTGTCGTCAACGAGAACGTGATCAAGAGCCACGTCCAACGGGAACTCCCGTTCATGGCCACCGAAAACATCCTCATGGAAGCGGTCAAGGCAGGAGGAGACCGCCAGGAGCTCCACGAGAAGATCCGCACCGCAAGCCACGCCGCAATGGCCGCGGTCAAGGAAGGCGGCGAGAACGAGCTTCTAAAGCGCCTCGCCGCGATGCCGGAGTTCAAGTCCGTCGCTCCGAAATTCGCCGAGATCGCCGATCCGGCGAAATTCACGGGAAGGTCTGCTCAGCAGGTGGATGAATTCGTCGGCGGGACGATCCGGAAGGCGCTCTCGCGCTTCGGCGAGATAAAGCCGCCCAAACGGATAGAGGTCTGACCGGCGGGCGTTGCGCCCCCATCTGCGTCGCATCCCAGCTAAGCACGGCCGTGAGGCGCTCTTGAGTCTATGCCGCTCCCTTGCTCTTGACCATAATGAGCCTTATCGCGGGCGCGAGGATGCCGACGAGGCTCGCAAGAAGAAGCGTTATCACCACGGCCATTGCGCCGTGCTCGCCGGGGAGGCTCACGGTCAGGTAAAGGTTCGGCGGCGACTTCAACTGCAGAAGATCGCTCATGGCGAAAGTCCACGAAGCGCTCGTCGCGTCATCGGGCTTCGGCTCGGTCTTGCCGCCGGTGGCGGCTTCCGGTTCCGCACCCGGCAGAACAATCTCGTAGGTCATGCTCGCGTCGTCGGCGCCATGGAAGTCTTCCGAGTCCACAACGGCCAGAAACGGACCGGCATAGGGATTGTCCACCATGACCTTGGCCTGATTCCTGGCCATGAGTAGGAGAGTCGGCGTGATGTCTTCCGACACCTTGAGTTTCTTGCCTCCGGTGAACTCCTTCTTGAGGTGGCGCTCCTTGAAATACCTCACCTGCGAGAGCGCGTCGATGCTGCCAAACTCAATCTTGATGTTGTACTCCCAATTGTCGCCGTTGAGGGCAACGTCGCTTTCCGCCACGCGAACATCCTTGCTGCCGAGCATGAACTGCTCGATGAGACCCTTGCTTACCGGCGGCGGCACTTCGCCCTCAACCTTGGTCGGGTCGCGGTATGTTGAGGCGGTCTTTTCCGGGATAGACGCGGTGATCACGACGTCGCCGTTGCCGCCGGGAAGAACCGTTATCGTCTCTTTGTACTTGAAGCAGCCCAAAAGAAGCGGGAGCAGGGATGCGATTGCCGCAAGCCGGGCCGCAGACCGCCAACGTAAGTTGTTCATAGACGACTCCTTAGGTAACCATTGACTGCCAGCGCGTATTGTAGCGCGCTCGAAGCATGATTCAAGGGCGAGGAAGGCCCCCGACCTCGCGCTGCCCGTCGCTTTCCCCTGCTCAGGCGATCCCTCTCGCCTGCTCCCGCGCCGGAGGCGCGCGCCTATGCCTTCCACTCCTCCCACATCATTATCTCGTCAAGCGCGAGGCGGGTCCTGGGCCGCGGCTTGTCCGCGGGATAACCGAGAGGCATGAGCTCCACAACGCGCACGTCCTTGGGGATGCCGAGGATCTGCTTGACCGCTTTCTCATCGAATGCGCCGATCCAGCACGTGCCGAGGCCCATGTCCGCAGCGGCCAGAGCGACGTGCTCAAGCGCAATCGCGACATCGATGGGATAGCACAGCTGGCCGCATGCCATCGTGTGGCCGTCCGTGACCGCGCAGGCGGCGATGACGGCGGACGCCTTTCCCACGAACTCCTGGCCATGCGCGGCGGCGGCAAGATTCTTTCGCTTTTCCGGGTCCCTCACTACGATGAAGCGCCACTCCTGGCGGTTCGAGGCCGACGGCGCAAGCCGCGCGGCTTCGATAACCTTCTCCACCTGCTCGTCCGTAAGCTCCTGGTCCTTGTACGACCTTACGCTGTAGCGGCGCTGGACTACGTCGGCGAATTCCATCGCATCCCCCTTTCAGTAGGAGTTTTGTTCGACCAGCGACCATTCTAACGCAACCATGCGCGATTTGTAAGACTCTTGAGGCCGCGGAATGTTCCTTTCGCAAGCCGTTGAAAACGCGAGGGTGATGCTTAACCTTATACGGATTCCCGCGGACAGGGGGCGTAGCGCGAAGGACATCGGTGAGGATTGGAGGTGCTATGATGCTGGAGGTCGGCGTTCTTTGTCTCGGAACTCTTCTCGTGTGCACCGCCTCGCTTTCGGCGGCGACTGTGGAGGCAATTCCTGTCATCGTTGAGAACCGCTCCTGCGCCGTGACCGACGAATGCGTTTCGGCAGGCGCGCCGTTCGCAAGGGGCACAATGACCGATTCGGCTACGCTCTCGCTTGCGGACGCTAAGGGTAACGCCGTGCCCCTTCAGGCAAACGTATCTTCCAAGTGGCCGGACGGCTCCGCGCGCTGGGTGCTACTGGACTTCCCGGCCACCGTGGCCGCGGACTCGACTGCGGAATACTCTCTTGCCACCGGGGGCAAGCGGCCCGCTGTCTCCAACGCCGTGAAGGTGCGTCAAGATGGCAAGAGCGTTACGTTCTCCAACGGCATCATTGAATTCACAATCCGGACCGGCGACGGCGCGGGCAAGCTTGTCTCGGCCGATGGCAAGGCCTCCACTCAGATCATTTCTCTCGTGGAGATAGGGACGCCCGATAAGCGCGTCACATCACAGGTCACTGTCGATGCGCTTGAGATCTACGCCCAGGGGCCGGTACGCGCGGCCGTGTCCGTGAGGGGCAGAAGGCTCTACTCGGATGGAATGGAGGGGCCGTTCAGCCAGCGCGTGGAGATGTTTGCCGACTCGCCCTACGTCCGGGTGGAGGACACCTTCATCTACGCGCATTTCCCCGGCTCGCACGCTCATCCGCAGAATCCTCTCGCCCTGTGGGCGGTTCGAGCGCGCGCCGAGGGCGACGCGAAACGGCTCGTCGTCAAGTCTCTCATGTATCCTGAAGAGGCCGAGGGGCTCGTCGAGTCGAGCGATTGCATAGCTTTCTGGGGTGTCGATAAGCCGTTCGACCTCTCCCGTCACACCGACGAAGAGCTTATCGGCGAAGACACGCCGGGCATCGCATTGGGCGTGGCGAAATCCGCCGCGGCGCTCGTGGGGCTTATCCCGCCCGGCGGCGCCGGAGAGGACAGGCACCCACGGCTCGGCGTCTATGCGCACATGACGCCGGAAGTGTACGCGAGAAGCGGCGCGCTCGGAGATTTCGCGCCCGAGACGCCGGGCAAGTTTGGAGCGGTCGAAGAGGGCATGCGGCAGGCCTTGGGATTCTGGATGTTCTACCAGGATCACGACCCGAAGGGCGTATTTGGCCACGGCCCCTGGCATGGCCTTTTCGACTGGGGCGATTGGCAGTGCAGATACACCGACGAGCACAACAAGCCCACCGGCTGGCAGTATCACAACGGCCGCTACGGCTGGGACTGCAACGAAATGGACACGACGCTCATGCTGTGGCACTCGTTCTTTCATACCGCGCGGCCGGAGTACTGGCGCGTCGCGGTCGCAATGAGCCGCCACATGATGGATGTGGACATGATCAACGTCGATTACCGAAAGTACAAACTCCCCGATTACGTCTACGACCCGCATCACTACGACGCGCCATGGATGGAAGGCAAGGACAGGCTCTTCACGATCAACACCGTCGGTCTCGGCCGCCGGCACAACGTGCAGCACTGGGGCAACGGCGTCGGCGACACGCGCCACACCTGGAACGGCGGTATAATGATGTATTACTACGCGACAGGGAATCGCCGTGCTTACGACGCCGCGATTGCGATGGCCGAAATGCACATGCAGCGCATCTGGGGCTACGCGTGCGGCGAATACACCTTGAGCCTCTGGTGCCTATACAACGCGTGGCAACTGACTGGGGACGCGAAGTACCTCCGCGAGTTCAAGTACCGCCTCGACGTCGTCAAGGCGCTGCGCTTCCCGGATGGAAGCATCCCGGAGCACCTCGATTTTGACAAGAAGGCGGCCTACCCGGACGTGGATCACCAGGGCGGCGGAATGGGCCTTGCGCTTGATTACATCTCGAACGCGCTGGCCGACTACTACGCGGATACGAAAGACGAGGCCGCCAAAGATGTGCTCGTGGGACTGTCCGAGGTGGAGCTCGCGCATTACCCATTCAAGCCGGGTGCGACATATCAGGCCTTATACCACATGCGCGCGCTCGCATTCGCGTGGGAAGTCACAGGGGACAGCCGCTTCCTCAAGAAGGCGGCTGATTATCTCTCGACGCTTGAGGCCAGGCCGATGCCGAAACAGCCGGCTACCGTCGAGGAATGGTTCAAGTTCACATACGACGTCAACTACCTGCAGGCATGGCAGATACGCCACATAGGGCCAGGCATAAGAATGGTCCCCTTCGTCATGCAGGCGATCCTCGACAGCGAAAAGAAAGAAAGCAGGAAGGCAGCAAAATGACTGAAATCAGTGTTCCGATAATCGTCCGCAATACCGTCAAAGAAAGCGTGCACCGCGCCCCTGTCTCAGCGGGCATCCCCTTTAAGAAAGGCGCGCTTAGGAACGCCTCTGGGCTCACGCTGGCCGACAGCGAGCGAATGCCGGTTGCCCTCCAGGCTCAGTGCCTGTCGAAATGGCCGGACGGCTCGTGCAGATGGATACTACTGGACTTCGAGGCGGAGGTGAAATCCGGGGCAACCGCAAGCTTCGCCCTGTCGCAGGGCGTAGCTACTCCCCTGCCCGACTCGCCTGTTCACGTGACGGAGACAGCAACAGGCGTAGGCTTCACAAATGGCCTAATCAGGCTTCACGTAGACAAAGGCGCCGAATGCGCGATGCTTTCCACCGCCGACGGCAGGACTACTGCCCAGATAGTGCCGATCCTTGAAATCGGCGCACCCTCAAAACGAATCACCTCAAAGACGGTAATAGACCGCTTCGAAGTCTACGCATGCGGGCCGGTGCGCGGTGCGGTATCGCTCTATGGAAGGCGGATCTACTCCGACGGCGCTGAAGGGCCGTGGTCCCAGCGCATAGAGCTCTTCGCGGGTTCGCACTATACGCGAATCGAGGACACGTTTGTCTACGCTCACCTGCCCGGTACACATGCCCAGCCGCAAAATCCCGTCGCGCTCTGGAAGCTCTCGGCGCGAACAGGCGGCAAATCCGCGACGCTCGAAGTGGAGTCGCTCGTGCCCGACGAGGAAAGCGAGGGGCTCGTAGTGACCGATGATAGCGTCGCGTTCTGGGGGATCGACACGCCTCTCGACCTTTCGCGTCACACCGATGAGCTCCTCGTTGGCGAGGATACCCAGGGGATCGCGCTTGGGCTTGGCAAGTCCTGCGCAGCCGCGTTCGGGCTCGTGCCCAAGGGCGCCACGAAGAGCCGCCTCAAGCGCCCCTTGCGCGGCGTATGGGCGCACACCCAGCCGCGAGTGTATGCGGACAGCGGCGCTCTCGGCGATTTCGCGGCGGAGACGCCGGGGAAGTTCGTCGAGACCGAGGAGGGCTTGAAGCAGATACTCGGTTTCTGGCTCTGGTGGCAGGACAACGATCCCAAAGGCTCGTTCGACAAGGGGCCGTGGCACGGTCTTCTCGATTGGGGCGACTGGCAGCTGCGCTACACGGACAGAAAGGGCAATCCCACCGGCTGGCCGTATTACGAGGGGCGCTACGGCTGGGACTGCAACGAGATGGACACGACGCTCATGCTGTGGAACGCGTTCTTCCACACTGGGCGTCCCGAATATCGGCGCGCGGCGGTCGCAATGAGCCGTCACACGATGGACGTGGACATGACAAATGTCGACTACCGCAGGTACGCCCTTCCCGAATGGGTATACGACCCGCACTCGTATGAAGGCGCGCCGTGGAAGGAAGGCCAGGACCGGATGATGGGGCTCAACACCATCGGCCTTGGCCGCCGCCACAACGTGCAGCACTGGGGCAACGGCGTCGGCGATACTCGCCACACCTGGAACGGCGGCGTGATGATGTACTACTATACGACGGGCAACCGCCGCGCCTGCGACGCCGCAATCGCGATGGCGGACATGCACATGCAGCGCATGTGGGGCTATGCGTGCGGCGAGTATAGCTTAAGCCTCTGGTGCATCTACAACGCGTGGCAGTTGACCGGCAACTCGAAGTACCTCGACGAGTTCAGGTATCGCCTAAGTGTCATTGCAAAGCTGCGATTGCCCGACGGCGGCATTCCGCCGCATCTGGACTTCGACAAACAAGTCGGGTATCCGGAGGTCGACGGGCCTCACGGTTACGTGGAAGGCCTCGCGATGGACTACTTCGCAAATGCGCTGATCGACTACTACGCCGACACGGGCGATACACTCGCAAAGGAATTGCTCCTCGGCGTGGCGCGCGCTTTCATTGCGACGGAGCCTAAGCGAGGGAACACTCTCCACAATCTCGATCTGCTCAGGCTCCTTGCATGGGCGTATTTGGAGACAAATGAAGCGCAGTTTCTCGACCGGGCCAAGTATCATCTCCAAACTATGCAGACCAAGCCCCTCGCGAAATGGCCCACAAACGCCAAGGAGTGGCTTGAATTCCCGTACAAGCTTCTGGAGTGGCATGGCTGGCAGATCAGGCACGTCGGGCCGGGCTTGCGGATGATACCGTACATCGTCAAGGCGCTCGCACAAGAGGAGAAGCGAAAGGCGTCGGCTAATCCCAGATAGAAAGAGGCGCGCTCATGAAAGCGATACCTGCTGTCGTTGAGAATCCGACTCGTGTGAAGGCATCCGAGACCCCCGTCTCCGTCGGCGTCCCGTTCCTGCGGGGCGCGCTGAAGGATCCCGGCAGGCTCCGGCTTGCGACAAGAAGCGGCAAGCCCCTCCCCCTCCAGACCCAGACACTCGCCAAATGGCCCGATGGCTCCGCGCGCTGGGTGCTTCTCGATTTCCGTGCCACAGTTCCTGCAGCGAAGAGCGCCAACTACAGCCTTACCGTCGGTGGCAAGGCCGCGAAGGTTGCCAATCCGGTGAGCGCGAAGAAGGACTCCCGCGGAGTTACGCTTTCCAACGGGCTCGTAAAGCTCCGCATAGCCAAAGGCGCTTCCTCCCCTATCCTCACAAGGGCGTCCGACAGCACCTCAATTGAGATCGTCTCGCTCGTCGACATAGGCGAGAGAAAGAAACGCGCGACGTCGCAGACGGTCATTGACTCCGTCGAGGTCTACGCCAACGGCCCGGTCCGCGCCGCCGTCGACATCAAGGGCCGGCGACTCTACTCCGACGGGATGGAGGGGCCATGGTCCCAGCGCGTCGAACTGTTCGCGAACTCGCCCTATGCGAAGGTCGAAGACACGTTTATCTACGCGCACTTCCCCGGTTCTCACGCCAGGCCGCAGAACCCTCTCTCGCTATGGAAGCTTGAGGCTCGTGGCGGCGCCACGAAGGGCGTGAGCGTCATCTCGCTCATGCCGAAAGAAGAAGCCGAGGGGCTCGTAGTCTCGAAGACCGCTGTCGCCTTCTGGGGCATAGACAAGCCATTCGACTTGTCCCGTCACACCGACGAAGAACTTGTCGGCGAAGATACCCCCGGCATCGCCCTCGGCGTGGGCAAGTCCTGCGCCGCGCTCTTTGGCGTCACGGCGAAGGCATCGGACGTTAAGGCCGCCCGCGCGCTCGGCCGTCTCTGGGCGCACACGACCCCCCAGGTCTACGCTGATAGCGGCGCTCTCGGCGCGTTCGCGCCAGCGATGAAAGGCAAGTTCCGCGAAGCCCAAGAGGGTCTTAAGCAGTTCTACGGCTTCTGGCTGTGGTATCAGGACAACGACCCGGACGGCTCGTTCGGCAAGGGGCCGTGGCACGGCCTTTTCGACTGGGGCGACTGGCAGACGCGCTTTGCCAATCGCAAGCATCAGCCAACCGGCTGGAACTACTACGAAGGCCGTTACGGCTGGGATTGTAACGAAATGGACACGACCCTCATGTTGTGGTCGGCGTACTTCCACACCGGCGCGCGCGAATACTGGCGCGCCGCCGTCGCGATGAGCCGCCACATGATGGACGTGGACATGATAAATGTCGACTACCGCAAGTACAAACTCCCCAAGTACGTCTACGATCCGCACTCCTACGGCGCGCCCTGGAAAGAAGGCCAGGACCGCATGATGAAGATGAACACCATCGGCCTCGGCCGCCGCCATAACGTGCAGCACTGGGGCAACGGCGTCGGCGACACACGCCACACCTGGAACGGCGGAATAATGATGTACTACTACGCCACGGGCAACCGCCGCGCCTACAACGCCGTGATCGCCATGGCCAACATGCATATGTACCGCCTCTGGGGCTACGCCGCAGGCGAATACACTCTCAGCCTGTGGTGCCTCTACAACGCCTGGCAGATGACCGGCAGCAAGCGCTTCCTCGACGAGCTAAACTACCGCATCGCCGTTGTGCACAAACTGCGCCTGGACGACGGCAGTATCCCCGAGCATCTCGATTTCAACAAGCGGCGCGTGATGATGGCAAGCGACAAAAAGCACGGCGCCTACCTCGACCTCACGCTCGACTACATCACTAACGCCCTCATCGACTACTGCGCCGACACGCGAGACGCAAAGTCCCGCGAGATACTCATGGGCCTCGCCGAGCGCAACATGCAGGACGAGCCCAGAGTCCCGGCGGACTTTCAGAGGATCGACGCGATGCGTCTTCTCGCGTGGGCGTATCTCGAAACCGGCGAGAAGCGATTCCTCGACCGCGCGGCGTATCACCTGACGAGCTTCAACGCCAAGCCGCTTCGCAAGTGGCCGTCGTCGCCGAAGGAATGGACGCGAGTTTTCGGCCTCCTCGGTCCCCACGACTGGGACGTGCGCTCCGGAGGCCCCGGCGCGAGGATGGCGCCGTACGTGATGAAGGCGGTTCTCGAAGCGCGCTCAAAACGGGCGAAATAGGCTCTGTTCTTGAGTGCCTCGCGGGTGATTGGTATCGCGCTGTGCTCGTCGTCCGTGTGCTAAGAGACCTCGAAGCGCCCCGCTTTCTTGCTTCCGGTGACGAGATCCATCGTTCCTCGCGCTATGGCCGCGAGGATCCTTGTGTCGTTGCGGCTACCTGTGAGCATTCGCGCGGTCGCTTTGGCCGCTTCAGGGATCACAAACTCGCCGAAGTGATAGAGGGTGTTCGCCGCGACGTTCGCGCGCTTGCGGTGCTTCATGGCGAACTTGAGCGCATTTCGCGAGCGCCAGTACGCCTTGAAAGGCGATAGTCCCCTGCCCGCCGAAACGCTTCCTTTGTGCCACGCGCGCGCGCCGGGAACCTCCGCCACGGGAAACCCCGCATCCCGTGCGCGGACCGAGAAGTCCGCGTCTTCGTAGTAGAACCCGAGCGCCTCGTCAAAGCCACCGAGAGCCTCGAAGACCCTTTTCGAGATAAATACCGCCGACCCCTCTGCGTAGTCGATCTCGCCGGCGCCGCCGGTAGAAGAGGCGCGCTGCGACACAACGAGGCGTTTCTCCCAGTCGATGGCAAACCGCGTTCGCGCCGCGGCGCCTTCATAAGGCCATATCTCCGGGGCATAGACGCCCGGACCAGCCTTCGCCTCCTCCTCGGCAAGAAGAGTAAGCGTCTGCGGGTGAACCGTCACATCGTCGTTGAGAAGAAACCCAGCCTCCGCGCCGCGGCCGATGGCCAGGCGAAAGCCGTGATTGACCGCCTGCGCGAATGTAAGCGGCCTTGGCGGACGCGCAACGCGCACTGCTGGAAAAGCGAAGGACAGCTCCTCCGTAAGGCCGCCGTCCGAGTTGTCGACGACAATGGTCTCGACGTTCGTGTAGGTGGATTCGCTTAACGAGAGCAGGCATTCGAAGAGATCCGGCTTCGATCCACCCGCGATGACGATATGGGCTACAGGCTTGGGCTTCATAGGGCGCCTCCTTGCGCAAGGAATCTATCGACGCCCAGCGAGTGGCGTGTTGAAGAAATCGCCGCGTCGGTGCTCTCAAGGAGTCGTAGGGGCGACTCGATGAGTCGCCCTGTCCCGCTCTGTACGCGGGCCGCTTCTCCTCAGCTGGCCGCTATCTCCGGATGCTCTTGCTTGAGCCAATCCGTGACCTTTTCGCCGAGATCTTTCGCCAAAGCCAGCATCTCCGCGGCTTCCTTTTCCCCCGGCGGCGCGAAATGATCGTACGTGATGTCGTTACGTTTCTCACGGAATGCGTCAAGAAGCCGTACGATACGAGGGTCCATGCCGATTGTGTAGCGAAGCGATTGAAGCGCGTAATAGTGGTGCCCTGCGCCGGCCGTCACGCGATAGCCCGCCGCCGCCAGAGCGGCGATCGCGAACTTGCGCGCGGCCTCGTACGCGATTGAGAGGCGCCAGGCGCTCGACAGATCCGGCGCTTCTGCCTGCTCCAGGTCATGCCGCGCCGCCTCAAGCTGATTGCGCACGTCCTGTGACGTCGAGGCTACGGGGCGAATGCGCTTATTCTGCTTCCAGATCTCAAGAGACATTGGGCTGTTCCAAGGCGGATCGTCACATGCCGGGCGCTTACTTTACGAGCGCATCGAGCTTCGCCGCGTCGCCGACGAGGAATATCTTCGCGCCCGCGAGGACGTCCGAGAGGAACCCTCCCCCCGCGCGGGCCTTCTCGCGGAATTCCTCCGTGCCGTACGCCGTCGGATTGACGTCCCGCCCGAGGCGCTCCCGTACGCCCTCCAGCGCCGCAATAACATCGGCAAAACCCGCCGCCCCTATCACCATAATATCCACATCGCTCGCCGCCTCGGCGTCTCCGCGCGCGATGCTGCCATAGATGAAAGCTGCCTCAACGCCGTTGAGCTTTCCAAGGGCGACTCTGAGGACATCGCCGATGCCGGCCGTCTTGACTGCTATGCTTCGCAGCTCGTCGAATATGGGGCATGCCCGATTTGCCCGAAAATACCGTTGTCCGCCGACCCGATAAGTCTCCAGAAGCCCCACTTCCGCCAGTTTCCTCAACTCCAAACTGAGGTTGCTCACAGGTACGCCGGTCGCATTGGCCACTTGGGTGATATAGAATGCCTCGTCAGGGTGACTGAAGAGCCATCCGAGAGCCCTTACGCGCAATTCCGATCCGAAAAGAGCGTTCAGCATTCGATTTGACATGGGCACACCCGCCTATGAGCCATATTTGCCTAATCAATATATGAATACTATAAGACAGCTTATTGATAATAGCAAATACATTATGGACTATATATTCATCTTTATGAATAGTATAATGCCAAGGAGCATTTGGTCGTCGTTCGGGTAGCAAAAGGCCTATCCGGGGCGCTTTGACACCCTTAAGAGGGCATGAAGCGTGAAAAGACGTGATTCATGAGGAGCAAGAGTGACTGTCATGCTGACGGCGGGCACTGGCGAGGGCTCACCGCTCCAGAAGTCGGCCATTGTGTCAACATTTACCGGTGCGACGAGCTTTCGAGGGTTGATTTTGAACGTCCGCTCCTCGTCCTCCCAATTGAAGACGCCGAGCAGGATGCGGTCGCCAATGGCAAGATATATCGCCGGGCGCGCTCGCTCATACAGGTCCACAGGGACGGCAGCAGTAGTCGAGACCGGGAATACCTTGGCAAGCATCGCGAGGCGCTCTTCGCTCAAGTCGGCCATCCTCTCGGAGAGCATCGTTATTCCGCCGGACAGGACGACCATATTGGCAAGCGTTGTTGTCTCCGACTGCGTAAGCTTCGTATTGCCCTCTCTCAGCATCAGGCAGTCCGGGTCGTTGTGCCAGAGGAGGCCATGCGTCCACCAGCGCGTGAGCGCCCACGATGATGTAAGCACCGAGCAGTCGCCCGACCAATTCGGCCCCACGTCCATCGAAACGCGATTCCCGTCGACGATTGCCCCCGATGACCCGAACGGCGCGCCGCAACCAAGGATATAAGTATCCGGTTTGGCGTTCCCGCGGATAATCTCCAGGCCGCGTCTCATAACCTGCGCGCGCGTCTTCGTGTCGTCGCGGCGGTGGCCTCTTGCGGCGCCAAGCGGCAGGAAATCGATCTTGATGTAGTCATAGCCCCAGTTGTAGCAAATCCGCCCCGTGATACCCGCGATGTGGCCGAGCACGTAGGGGTTCGTGAGGTCCAGGGCGTAAAGGTCCTTCTCCCAGCAGCGGAACACCTTTTTCGGCGCGCCGTCGTCGTCCCTCACGAGCCAGTCGGGGTGCTCTCTGAACGTCCTCGACGTCCCCGAAACGATAAACGGCGCAAACCACAGCCCCGGCGTGAATCCCGCCTTGCGAATGTCGTCGGAGAGCGCCCTCATGCCGCGCGGGAACTTCGCGTTCGCCTCGTCCCAATCGCCCACGTCCGCCTGCCAGCCGTCGTCGACCTGGACAATGCGGAGCGGAGCGCGGGAGCGGTTATCCTCAAGCCACTTCACGTTCTCCAGAACGTCGGCCTCCGTGACGTTGCCGAAGTAGCGGTACCACGAGCACCAGCCCGTCGGCTGCTCCGGAAAACGCCGCGCCTCCGTCCTCTCGGCAGCAAGCGACGCGTAGTCCGCGAATCCCTGCGCGTACCCCTCGGTCAGCGACACGTAAAGCGGCTCGGAATAGTAGCGGCGCTTCGACGCTATAGGCTTGCCGTCGGCGATACCCGCCGCGGAAACCGCGCCGCCCTGCCTGCCTTCGCGCGCGGCGACGGAGAGTATGCCGTACTGCCGCAGTTCTGACAGGAATCCGGCGGTGAAGTAGAAGCCCTTTCCCTTCACCTGCGTCATGCCCGCCGAGCGCACAAGCCCCTCCACCTCGACGCTCTCATCGCCCCAGAATGCGTCATCCTCTGAGTTCTCCGCGTGCGGCTCGAAGAGACCGACGGTTCGCGACACGTCGCCCGCGTACCAGCCATGTCGGTACACGCGAAGGCGCGATTGGGCAACGCCGAAGTCGCAGATCGTGCGCGCGTCAGAGCAGAGGGGCAGGAGGGCACTGACAGGCACGTCCGGACCGGATGAATTCGTGTAGCCGAAGAGGATTTCGAAGGCCGAGGGCCGCGGCGCAGGTTTGATGGTAAGGTCGAATTCATAGCCGCCGCAGCGATAAACGCCCTTCAATTCGCCCGCGACGCGCGAATAGGCCATTAGTTTGCAGTCTGCGAGTGTGATTGTTCGGGGATTCTGGCCGCCAAACGTAGCTCCCGCGGTGAGCTCTCTCAGTCCGCCCCCGGCCGCGCCATCGAACATGACCGCAAACCGTCCCCGTTGCGGATTGAGGATCGCCCGAGCGGAGCCGTTTCGTATCGTGACCCGGCGCGTCAGTTTCGCCATAAGTGCCCCTGCATTCTACGCGAAAAGCATCGCTTCCGCGAAAATCATCTGGAAATCCGCGCGACCCGCAAGCTCCACGTAACGTGCCCTCCTCGACAAATCTTTCGCCTCAATTAGAAGACCTGCGTCGAGCGCGACGAGTTTCGAGCCGGTGCCGGCCGCGTTGCCGATCTGGGTGATCTTTTCGAGCGGCACGCGCGGCAACAGGCCGATGCGCAGCGCCGACTCCTTCTTGATATAGTTGCCGAACGCCCCCGCCAGAAGTATCTCGTCGAGGTCGTCCGCGGTCGTGCCGAATTCCTTGAGAAGTATCGCTATCCCCGCCGCGATCGCCCCCTTGGCGAGCTGCAGCTCGCGGATATCACGCTGGCTCAATATCACCTGCCGCGCGGAGCGGTCTTTGTCCGGGTCGGCCACCACGAAGTGCCAGCCGACGTCGTTTCTCGTGAGGCGCTCGCGCAGCCCCTGCGGCGCCTCCGGCGCGTCCTCCGGATCGACGAGCCTCCCGGTCATGTCGATAAGGCCCGCTTCGAGCAGGCACGCAACAGTATCGATAAGCCCCGTGCCGCAGAGGCCCACCGCCGGCTCGTCGTTAATCGTCTCGACAACGAGGCGGCCATCGACGCACTTGACCGATTCAATCGCGCCCGACGCGGCGCGCATTCCGTGACGTATCCGCGCGCCCTCAAAGGCCGGCCCCGCCGCCGCGGACGCCGTCAACAGGCGCAGTGCCGTCCCGAGAACGATTTCCCCATTGGTGCCGATATCGATTGCAAGCCGCATTTTGTCGCTGTGCGCGTAGTCCGCCGCAAGCATCATTGCGACCGTGTCGCCACCGACGAACCCGGCGACGTTGGGCAGCGTCACAACGCGCCCCGCGCGGTTAATGGCAATCGCGAGGCGCCTTGCGCCCACGTCCTGCGCCGAGCGGATCGCGGCCACGTACGGCGCCTGCGCGATGTATGTCGGATTCACGCCGAGAAAGAGGTGATTCATCGCGGTGTTGCCGCAGAGAACCGCCTGATAGATATTCTCGTGCGACGCGCCGACCTTGGCGCAGAGCTCCGCGAGGATGTCGTTTATGCAGCCGACAATCGCTCCATGGAGCTTTGTCAGGCCGTCGCCCTCAGAGGAGAAACTTATGCGCGAGACCACGTCGTCGCCGTACGAAACCTGCGGGTTCGTGCGCGCCGCGACAGCGACTTCGCGGCCCGTGGAGAGATCCAGAAGCATCCCCACAACTGTGGTCGTGCCGATATCAAATGCCGCTGCGTATGCAGTCGCGGTCGTGTCGCCGGCCTCGACCATCGTGAGCCGTCCGCCGTCGACGACAGCCGTTACGCGAAAGTCCTTCGCGCGAAGCGCCGCCGGGATCGCACAGAGCGCTTCAGGCATCGGCGTCACGCTGCCGGCATGGCCATTCAATGCCGCCAGCACCCGGTCGGCGTCCGCTCGCTGGTCTTCAAGACTTGGCCGCGGAACGTCAACAACGATCTTCGACACCGACGGAGCGAGCTTCACGTCGCGCATGATGCCGTGCAGGAGAAACTTCGTGTCCTTTCGAAGCGTCCCCTCCGGTATCGTAATCACCGCGTCCGCCGCGAGCGCGCACCGGCACGCAAGCCTCACGCCTGATGCAAGCTCCGTGTGCGAGAGTAACGACGCCTCTTCCGGCGTCGGGTCCGGCGCCTTGCCCGAAAACACCACCCTGCACGAGCCGCACGTCCCGTGCCCCCCGCACGGAATATGAATCTCGAGCCCCGCCTCCAGCGCCGCGGTCAAAACCGTCTCGCCCTCGGGCACATACACCGCCTGCCCGACCGGCTGAAAAGTCACCTTCACAAATCCGTGCATACTATCTCCCGTGAGAACGACTGCCAAACGGTGATTATAGAACCGCCATGCTCCCGGTAAAGGGCTTCGGCGCTAACGTAATTGTAGGGGCAGGCCCCGTGTCTGCCCTTGCCCGAATGCCAATTCCCGTCGCACCATGTTAGCGGCTTCGTCGCCAATTCCACACCGTGTGGCACTGGTGGCTTGCCCACCAGTGATCACAGTACGACGGGCATTCCTGCCTGTCGACCTTTTGTATTCGATGGCCGCGACAGACGCGCTCCCCACTATTTTGTTTTGCTGAGCGCCCCTCATCGCTTACCATAGACCTCGCGCAATGTATGACTGCAGATTCTCTGGAGACGCCCCATGAACCGCATAACCTTCTCCATAGCCGGCGGCCTCGACTCCGCCGCGATCTCCAAAATCCGCGACGACGCATTCGAGCTCCTTGAAAGGGTAGGGGTCCAGGTCGACGATGACGATGTCCGCCGCGACCTCGCGCGGCACGATGGGCTCCGTATCGAGGGAGATCTCGTCTACTATTCGCTTGGGCTCGTCGAGCGCTTCATCGAGGACGTCCGCCGACAGAACACCGAATACATGCTCAACGTCCCCGGCCGCGAGCCGCTTGTGACGCCGCCGTTTCTCTGCATGCGGGTGTGGGATGAGAGAGCCGACCGTGCACGGCCGGCGACGGTAGGGGACCTGGCCGACGCGGCAAGGCTTCTCGATTCGTACGGAGTATGGGGCGTTCCTCCGGTTCACCCTCAGGAGGTGCCGGCGAACCTCCGGCAGGTCGTCACCGCCAAGGTATCCTACGAAAACTCGCGCGAGATCGGCTCATTCGTGCAGGCAACGACGATCCCCGAGGCGGAGATCCTCTCTTGCATGGGTGAGGCCGCCGGCCGCAAGGGGCCCCACGTGTGCATGCAGATCATGCACTCGCCACTGAAGCTCGACGTCAACTCGATGCGCCTTCTTCTCGAGATGAAGCGCACCAACCGCACGCCGCGCGGGATCACAGTCGGAGCGGGCGCCATGCCGCTTGCCGGCGCGGTCTCGCCGCTACTCATGCCGGGGTTTCTCGCCCAGGGGCTCGCCGAGGCGCTGGCCGCGTACGGCACGGGTAAGCTCGTCAATGACAACGTGCTCGGCTACTGCAGCATCTTCCCCGGCACGTTCGACATGCGCTATACCGGCCTCTCCGACGCCGCTCCCGAGCAGATACTCTACTGGATTGCCATAAGGCAGATCAGTAAAGAGATCTTCGGCGCAACCCCCGGCGGCGACTTCGCCGTCACCGGCAAGGTCTACGACGCCCAGACCGGAGCCGAGAAGATGGCCGCGATCCTCACGGCAGTCCTCTCCGGCGCAACCACCTTTTCCAACGTCGGCATGACGCCAACCGACGAAGTCTTTCATTTCGAAGGGGCCATCATCGACATGGAAATCCTCTCCTACGCCTGGCGCACGCGCCGCGGCCTCGGCTGGGAGGACACGCCGACCGCGGATATCGTCCGCGAAGGCCGCGCCGAATCCACCTTCATGACCCACCCGACCACCATGCGCTTCCGCGACGAGGTCTGGCAGCCCCAGCTCTTCACCCGCGACGGCCTCAACCAATGGATCGCCGACGGCTCGCTGTCGCTCTTGTCCCGCGCGTGGAAGATCGCGCACGAGCGAATCGCGGAGAATGGCTACAGGCCGGACGCTGATGTGCAGAGCGAGTTGGATAGGCTGATGGAGAGGGCTCGCAAAGAGCTTTGATTTGACGTACCACTATGCCTCACCGTAGGGGCGCACGGCCGTGCGCCCCATACTATCTGCCGATGGCGGACGTGTCGCACCTGCATGAGCACGCTCACTCGCGCCTCTCCTTCTCCCTCCTCGCGACAAGCGCTGCATAGACGTGGCCGCAGATGCTCGCGTACTTCTCGTCCGCCAGAAGGCGTTCAAGATCACCGCTCGAATACTCGTCCACAAGCGCCATGTCGAGTTGATACGCCAGCGATTTGCGCTCAGAGGAGGGCATCTTCAGAAGGGCGTCAAGAGGATTTGCCGAGCATCTTACGTTAAGCAGCACGCGGGTTCTCCACAGGTTGTTGTGTTCCGCGCGCGAGATGTTGTAGAGTCTGGCATAGGATACAGACCCTCCACGGTCATAAGCGTCGTAGTCCTGCGCCCACACCTTCTCGACGAACTCTCGCGCTCTCTGTGATTTTGAGCCGTCAAGCACGCGAATGATGCCGTTGACGAACGGCGCCTCGTCGGCGAAAGGCTCCGGCTCGCCGTCGAGATAGTCTACAAGCCGTCCCGCCGTGTCGTTATCCAGCAATTCTCTGCGGCCTTCAAGCGCACCTATGGCATTCCCGCGCAGCCGGCTTTCGACCTGTTTGGACACCTCGGAGTATTCGGGGGCTTCCCCGACGGCTACGGACACCAGAAACCGCTTGTCCTCGGCGCTTCTCCTCTGCGCGAGAGCCATGAAGAGGAAATTGCCGTTCGCGGCCAGAGGCGCGTGCGCAAACAGGAATTCCGGAATCTCGCTGAGACTGCGGTCGGAATAGTACAGGAGGGCGAGCTCCTCTGATGCGATGTCGAATGGCTTGGCCATTCCCCTTTCTCGCGCGAGGGTCTCTGCGAACCGCGCCACGGCGGGGTCCGAAGATCTCGTGAGGCAGTCCGGCGAGCGAAGCGCGTATTGCATCAGTGCATCAAGATACTCTCGTTTCTTCGTTATAGCGTAGGCCTTTCCAAGGGCGCGCGGGTCATCGTCAAAGCCCGGCGTACGTGATAGGATGTCGACAAGGGAGTAATCTCCGGGGAATACCTCCTGATAGCAGTCCAGGCACTGCAGGTTGTGCGTGTCGCCTGCCAGCCCCTGGGTTTGATAGAACTGAATGCAGCGTTCCCTGAACTCATCCGGCCGGTTCCCGATGAGGAATCGCATGGCGGCGTACCATTCGTTCTTGTCGGGGCTTGCGGGATCGAATGCGGCCGAAGACGCAATCGCCAATTGCTCGTCCGGCGGCTTGCCGGCGAGTCTCTCCCACGTCCATGGACTGTAGACCTGTATGCTGTTGGACGGCCCCAGGTAGCGCCCGACGAGCGGCAATCTCCCGGCCCAGTCCCCATAGCCGCGGCCGGCGCGGATGCGCGCCCTGAAAAACGGCGCCGCCTTCGCGCTCGCAAGCCACGCCAGGTGCGTTTCAGCCGCGTCCAGCCAGAGAGCGTTAGCCATATCATGCACCCCCCCTCCGGAGGACCTCTGTGGGATAGACCTGTTCAGTGTGCTGACGAGAACGCTTTCAACCACCGCATTGTCGTGCGTCCAGGCTATGTCCTTCGAGCGGTCGAGTGCGTGTATGTACCTCGCGATGGCGCGGCAGCCGGCCGCGCTTGCGGGCGCACAGCCGGCCGACAACGCATCGTCGACCCTTTCAACTCGGGCCTTAAGCCACGTGCGGTCGGCGAACTTGAGCGCGGGCACGTAGTTCACCCTCACAATATCCGTGGAGCCCGTCGCTCTTGTCAGCTTGAGATACGAGATAACATCCCATATTCGCCGCGCATCTTCTCTGCTTATGGCCGCCGTCCAGGCTTGATCATCCGGCTCGTACATCAGCCGCCCGCCGGCGCTCTCTATGTCGAGAAACACGTCCGCCTCGCCCCCCTGCACAATCGCCTCGCCGCGGTAGGGGCACGAGATGGGTACTTTCGGGATCGTGAACACGCCTGCGTCCACCGCCGGCGAGCCCACCTCCGCCTTAAGCGTCTCGACTGCCTTATCGTACGCCTCCTGATCGAACGCAGGACGCGTAGCGCTATACCTGGGCGGGAAGTAGAACGCGAAGTGAACCGCCACGACCGCGGCGGCGAAGGTCACAATGCGCTTGCGCATGGAGAGCCTCACTTGCGCCCCTCCATTCCCCGCCTCACAACCATCGCCCCGTAGATATGGCCGCGGAGCCGCGCATATTTGGCTTCAGCGAGAAGGCGTTCCAAATCATCCTCCGAGTATTCATCCGCAAGCGCTATGGCGAGCTGATGCGCCAGCGCGTCTCCGTCAGACGAAGGGATTTCAAGAAGCGCGTCGATGGGGCTTGCGGCGCACCTGACGCGCAGGAGCAATAGCGTCTTTAGCAGCGTGCCGTTGTACGTTCGCGGGATGTTGTAGAGCCTCACATAGGACATCGATCCGCCGCGATCATACGCGTCGTCGTCCTGCGCCCAGATCTTCTCGATGAACTCGTGCGCCCTCTGTGACTTCACTGCGCCGAGCGCCCCTATGATTCCCTGCACGTACCCGGATTCCTCCGCGAAAGGCTCCGGCTCACCCTCGAGATATGCGACCAAACGCTCAACCACCGGTTCGTCCAGCAGGTCCCGCCGGCCCCCAAACGCCCCGATGGCCTCCCATCGGAGTTCGTAGAGGGCGTCCTTCGACAGCGCGTCGTACTCAGGGACTTCGTCAAGCGCGACAGAGACGAAGAACTGGCGGTCCTCCGGCGCGCCCCTCTCCGCAAGGGGTCTGAAGAAGAACGTCTCCCTCGCCAGGGTCGCGTGCTTCAGCAGGAATTCGGGGATATCCGTGATGCTCCTGCCGTCCTCATATATCATGCCGAGATAACCCGCCGCCTCGTCGAAAGGATTCGCCCTGCCTCTTCTCTTCACGGAAAATGAGGCAATCATCGCCCCCGGCGTCTGCGCCGACTTTGCTTTCCAGTCTGCGGGGCGCAGGGCATATTCCATGAGCTTATCGATATACTCACGCTTCTTTGTCAGTCGGTAGGCTTCGGTAAGCATCTCCGGATCATCGCCGATATTCGGATTGCCGGCGATGATATCGGCAAGCATCGTGTCGGCAGGAAATGCTTCTTTGTAGTAGCCGAGGTACTCGCCGCCGCCCTGGAGGCTATAGTCTTTGAACCGCTCCATGCACAGCCTCCTGTACTCCTTCGGCCAGTTGCGGCACAGAAACCACAGAGCGGCATACTTGTTGCCCTTGTAAGGGCTGTTCGGATCGAACGCGGCCGACGAGACCGCCGCCAATTGCTTCGCCGGAGACATCACGGCGAGCTTCTCGAACACCCACGGGTAGCCGGCCCGAAATGCGCTATCTGAAGCGCGGAAGAATCGCCCGATGAGCGGCGCCCTTTCGAGCCAACCGCCGAACCCCCGGCCCTTTCGTATCTGGGCCACGAAGAACGGCCTCGCCTTCGCACTCGCGAATGAAACCAAGAACGATTCCGCATGGCGCAGCCACTCATCATTTGCCCGGCACGATTCGTCAGGACTCGCCCTTGGCGCGGTCCTGTGCAGCGTATCTACAAATGCCGCCTCCAGCTTGTCGCTTGTCCACGTGAATCCGCCCGATGCGAGCATCGATCGCACGTATCTGCCCGCCGCCCGGCTCGCCGCATCCCTGTCGAACGTCGCCTCTTTGTCGCCTTTCTCGAACTCCATAATGCGCGCTCGCAGCCACGTGCGGTCCGTGAGCTTGAGCCCCGGCACCTCTCCGGAGTGCAGCGCGCGCGGGGCAGGCGTCGCCGATGCCTTCGCCAGATACGAGACAACATCCCATATCCTGCGCCCCTGCTCCCTCTCCAGCCTCGCCATCCCGGCTTCAGGCGGCTTGCCCGGCTCGTTGGGTACCCCGGTGTGGAGAATCAACCTCGTCTCTCTGCCGCGGAAATCAAGGAACACGCCTGAGTTCCTGTCCGGATCGAAGCCCACCGCGATCATCTCGCCCCGGTAGGGGCACGCGACCGGCCCCTTCGGAATCGTAATCACTCCCGCGTCCACTGCCGACGCGCCGACCTCCTCCTTAAGTACTGCAACCGCCTCGTCGTACGCCTTCTGATCGAACCTCGGCCGCGTTGCGGCGTACCGTGGAAGGAAATAGAACGCAAAGTGGACCGCCACCGCGGCAGCAACGAAGATGACTATGCGCTTGCGTATCGAGAGCTTCACTTCCGTGTTTCCGCCTCCCGCTTCGCAACCAGCGCCGAATAGACAAGCCCTCGGATCGACTCATACTCACTCTCGGCGAGGAAGCTTTCCAGATCGCCCTCCGAATACTCATCCGCAAGCGCGCGCACGACTTCGCCATCCCGCAGCGCGAGCGACGGCGCCTTGAGGGCAAGAAGCGCGTCGATGGGGCTGGCCGCGCACCTGACGCGAAGAGACATGAGGGACTTGTAGAGGGGCGCGCTTTCCTGGCGCGAGATCTTGTAGGTAGACACATAGGATGCTCGCGCCGCGCCTTCGGGCGTGCTGTCATCCTCGGCGCAGATTTTCTCGACGAAATCAAGCGCCCTCTGCGACTTCACCCCCGCGAGAGCGGCGATCATGTCATTGACGTAGAGGCTTTCGTCGGCGGCAGGCTCGGGTCTCGGCTCGAGGTACCTCACAAACCGCTCGGCTACCGCCTCGTCCATCAGGCCACTCTTGTTGCTCCATGGCCAGTTGATGAACGGCAAAATGGCACCGAGGCGCAGGTCACGGACGGCGTCCGGCGGCAGCGCGGCAAACTCTGGAATCTCGTTAAGCGCCACCGACACGAGGAACTGCCGGTCTTCTGGGCTACCTCTTCCCGCAAGGACTCCGATAAAGGACGCCGCTTTGGCCAGCCGCGCATGCTTGAATAGAAACTCCGGAATGTCGGTCTGGCTTCTGTCGGCGGAGTAGATTCGCCCGAGCTGTACGGCCGCGACGTCGAAAGGACTCTTGATGGGGCTCTTGAGGAAATAGAGGTTTAGAGTACCTGTCGTCGCGTCCGGGTATCGCGGCGCCACGTATCCCTCCGAGGAACGAAGCGCATATTGCATGAGCCTGTCGATGAACTCGTGCCTCGACGTCAGTCGGTACAACTCCACAAACGCCTGCGGATCGTCGTCTATCCCGCTGTCACGAGAGATAATGTCCGCAAGGGTTGTATCCCCCGGGCAGGCCTCCTTATAGTAGCCGAGGTATTCCCAACCGCCTTTGATCCCAAGTTGTTTGAACCGCTCTATGCAGAGCCTCCTGTACTCCTGCGGCCAGTGCCGGCACAGAAACCACATAGCTGCGGACTTGTCCCCCTTGTAAGGGTTCTTCGGGTCGAACGCGGTCGATGAGACTGTCGCCAATTGCTCCTCCGGAGACATCCTCGAAAGCGTGTCGAACACCCATGGATACCCGGTCCCGAAGGCGTTCTCCGAGGGGCGAAAGAACCGACCGACAAGAGGAGCTCGTTCAAGCCATCCGCCGAAACCCATGCTCTTGCGGTACTGCGCCATGAAGAACGGTCGTGCCTTCGCGCTTGCGAACGAGAGAAGGTACGACTCCGCGTGGCGCATCCAGCCGTCGTTAACCCAGTGTGGCTCATCCTCATCCCGGCTTGACAGAGTTCTGCGCAGCGTATCTATGAACGCGGCCTCGATCTCTCCCCTGTCGCCCGTCCATGCGAAAGCGTTCGACGCAAGCAGCGACCGCACATACCTGCCCACGGCCCGCCCACCGGCGTCCGCCTCGAACAGAGACCAGTTCCCTCTGCCGCCGAAGCACCATGAGACGCGACCTTTCGGCCACGTGCGATCGGCAAGCTTCATCTCCGCAACGCCCGCCATGCTCAGGACTCGCCAATCAGACCGTTCTTCGATCTCCGAAAGGTAATAGAGAGTATCCCATATCCGCCTCGCCTGATCCCTCTCCAGCCTTGCCATCCTGGCTTCAGGCGGCCTGCCCGGTTCGTTGGGTATCCCCGTGTGGAGAATCAGTCGCGTCTCCCCGCCGCGGAAATCAAGGAATATGCCGGAATCCCTGTCCGGATCGAAGCCCACCACAAAGAGTTCACCGTAGTAGGGGCACGCGACCGGCACCCTCGGAATCGTAATCACCCCGGCATCCGCCGCCGCGCCGACCTCCTCCTTCAAGAGCGCCACCGCTTCATTGTACGCCGCCTCGTCAAACCGCGGCCGCGTCGCCGAATAGCGCGGGAGAAGATAGAACGCGAAATGAATCACCGCGACGGCGGCGAAGAAGATGAAGAGACTCTTCTTGAAAGAAAGGTTCGGCAACCTCACGGACACCTCTCCTACGCTGTCGTCAGACTTGGACATGCCGTCTGGGATATGATAGTTTGGTTGCGCACAAATGCTTAAAGAAAATGTAGCGCCGGACTGTCTGCCACTCGCCGCCCGAGCCACGACTCTTTCGCCTGCCGCGGAGGGAGGCACGAGCCCGTCGCTGTCCTTCTCTGCTCCATCTCCTGTCGAAGGCTGCCCCCTACATCTTGTATGCCACGCCTCCTGGATACCCAAAAGTGTTTGTAGCCGCCGAATGGAAAATCCGCTTTTTTCACTTTTTCTTTAAGTTGCTGCGTGCGCGAAGGTTACGTCCATATCTCTGAGGTCACCCGCACCATTTCAGCCGTCCAAGATACCCCCGTTTTTTGTATCCCTCCTAAGGGTAGAGGGACCGTGCTTTCGGGAGGCGCCTCCAGCCGGAAGCCGAGGGGCAGGCGAGATGTGCAGCTCTCGCCTGCCCCTCCTATCGAAATCCGGCCGAAATCTGATACCGCGGCCGGGCGAGACCTGCACATCTCGACTGACCATCTCGTTTGGGGTTTTGTCTTGGGTTCGGTGCTTTTGCTCAAGCCACAAGCCTCAAGCCTCGCGGCCTCCGGCCGCGCGCTCCTTGACAACTGAATCCTTTGCGAAACGGACAACCGCCGCCCGAGGGCTGAGCGTCTATCCGCGCCTCGCGCAGCTATTGCGCGCGCGCCGCCTTCGCAGCACAATGTAGCGGGTTCCGGAGATCTATTCGAATACCCACAACCGTTTGCAACGGAGCAGACAATGGCGAAGAAAGCCCGCAGCAAGGCCCCTCTCTACGAGGACCCCTCTCAGCCCATCGAAGCGCGCGTGAAGGACCTCGTTTCGCGGATGACGCTCGATGAGAAGCTGGCGCAGCTCGTCGACGACGCCAAACCGGTGCCGCGCCTGGGGATAGACGAATACCACTGGTGGAACGAATGCCTGCACGGCGTCGCGCGCGCGGGAAAGGCGACCGTTTTCCCGCAGGCGATTGGACTTGCGGCAACATTTGACGCGCCGCTTGCCAAACGCGTCGCGACCGCGATATCCACGGAGGCGCGCGCGAAGTATAACGCCGCAATTCGCGCGGGACAGCATCGCCAGTATTGGGGCCTCACGTTCTGGACGCCGAACATCAACATCTTCCGCGATCCGCGCTGGGGCCGCGGGCACGAGACGTACGGCGAGGACCCCGTCCTCACTGGCACGCTCGGGGCGTCGTTTGTGAAGGGCCTGCAGGGGAGCGACCCCAAGGTAATGAAGGCCGCGGCATGCGCCAAGCACTTTGCCGTCCACAGCGGCCCGGAGGCCGACCGGCACCACTTCGACGCGATTGTCTCCAAGAAGGACCTGTGGGAGACGTATCTGCCGGCGTTCAAAGAGCTTGTAGACGCGGGCGTCGAGATCGTCATGGGCGCGTACAACCGCGTCAACGGCGAGCCGGCCTGCGCGAGTAAGACCCTCCTCGTGGACATCCTGCGCGGGAAGTGGGGGTTCGACGGCCACGTCGTTTCCGACTGCGGGGCGATCGAGGACATCCACGCGCACCACGAGTTCACGGGGCGCATGGCGGAGTCGGTTGCGGTTGCAATCAAGGCAGGCTGCGACCTCAACTGCGGGCGATGCTACCACGCCGCCGGCGAGGCGATAGCGCGCGGGCTCTTGACAGAGGCGGATATCGACTCCGTCGTTAGCCGCACGATGCGCACGCGATTCCGGCTCGGCATGTTTGACCCGCCCAAATCGAATCCCTACTCAAAGATCACAATCGACGCCGTCGGCTGCAAGGAGCACAGGGCGCTTGCGCTCGAGGCTGCGACGAAGTCGATAGTGCTGCTCAAGAACGCCAACAACGCGCTGCCGCTTTCGAAAGGCCTGCGGCAGGTAAACGTTGTCGGGCCGCTCGCCAAGTCAATCGACTGGATGTGGGGCAACTATAACGGGTTCAGCGAGCAGATTGTGACGATACTTGAAGGCATCGTGGGCAGGGTCGGGCCGACTACGACCGTTGACTATAGGGAGGGGTTCCTCCTGGACCGCGTGAACGACGACGGGCCGTTCTGGGGGATTAACGACGTCTGGAAGGCCGACGTAGCGGTGCTCTGCCTCGGCATTACGCCTTACTGGGAGAGCGAAGAGGGCGACGCGGTGCTTTCGGACAGAAACGGCGACCGCGTGAATATCGGCCTGCCGAAGAACCAGTCGGAATACCTCAGGCGCATGGCCGCCAAGTGCAAGGAACTGGGCAAGCCGCTCGTGGTGGTCCTCGCCGGCGGAAGCGCCCTTGCTGCGCCGGAGGTCGAAGAGCTCGCCGACGCGGCGCTCTTTGCGTGGTACCCGGGCGAGGAGGGGGGAAACGCGATTGCGGACGTCCTCTTCGGCAACGCCGCGCCGTCAGGCAGGCTGCCGGTGACGTTCCCGAGGTCCGTCGAGCAGTTGCCGCCGTATGAGAATTATGCGATGGAGGGGCGCACGTACAGGTACATGACTGAGGAACCGCTGTACCCCTTTGGTTTCGGGCTTTCGTATACGCAGTTCAAGTACTCCGGCCTCAAGCTCTCCAAACGCTCGGTGAAGGCGGGAGAGTCGGTGCGCGCGGAGGTAACCATCACGAACACCGGCAAGCGCGCCGCGGAAGAGGTCGTACAGCTTTACATCACCGACGTCGAAGCGTCGGTCCCTGTGCCGCTCTGGGCACTGAAGGCGTTCAAGCGCGTCCGCATCGTGCCGGGCAAGTCGAAGAAGATCGCCTTCGACATCACGCCGGAGATGATGGCGCTCGTTGACAACGACGGCGAGTCGCGGATTGAACCGGGCGAGTTCCGTGTAACAGTCGGCGGCTCGTCACCGGGGAAGAGGAGCGAAGCGCTGGGTGCGGCGAAGCCGGCGGTTGGGACTTTCAACGTCTTATAAAGACGAAAAACAGTCGATTGTCCGCAGATTGCGCAGATTACGCAGATGAGATAGGCAGGGCAAGACCGAAGGAGCTTGTTTTCCAGTAGAACGCATGCGCGGAGCAACAGGAAGGTGCCTATGGCCGGCAGGCTGCTCGTGTTTCCGATGGAGAAGGAACTGCGGCTGTTCCTTGATTACTTCAGGGGCAGGGGGATTGTGGCCCCGGAGAGAAGCGTCAAGGGACATGCCGTAGCAGAGTTGGAGTGCCTCGACGCAATCTGCTCCGTAGGAGGGCACGGCAAGGTACAGTGCGGAGTGCAGACGCAGTTCCTGTTGACGCATGTCGTGGGGGTAAAGGCGGCGTTCTGCGTAGGGTGCTGCGGGGGACTGTCGGAGAGCGTGTCCGTCCTGGACATAGTCGCCGGATCGAAAACAATCGAGCACGACTACAAGGTGCGTTTCATCGCGGGTTTCGCTCCGCCGGTCTTTGAGTGCGACCCGGACTTACTGGCAAGATTTGCCGGCACCCGAGTCGACGCCTTTCGCATCCACGCGGGTACGATTGCAAGTGGCGACGAAGACATCGTCGATTCCGCCCGGGCTCGACAACTGCACGAGGAGACAGGCGCGATCGCAGTGGCGTGGGAAGGCGCGGGATGCGCGCGGGCATGCCTGTTCAACAAGATGCCGTTTCTGGAAGTGAGAGCGGTTACCGACAACGCAAGGAGGGACGCACCGTCGGAGTTCGCGAAGAACCTGCCGAGAGCGATGGCGAACGCCGCGAGGGCGTTTGAAAGTGTGTTTTATCGGTGAGCAACGGCGCGGTTTCAAAGGGGTCATAAGCTGTGGCCAAGGAACTCTTCCTCAAGGTCGATTGCGTCAGCCTGCCGGTCAAGGACCTGGAGGCGGCGCTAACGTTCTACAGGGACAGGCTCGGTCATGAGCTTGTGTGGCGGACGGATGAGGCCGCCGGTTTGAGGATGGCCGACGGGAAGACCGAGCTTGTCCTGCGTCTTGAGGACAGGCCGCCGGAGACAGATATCTATGTTGAGTCAGTTGAGGAAGCGGTCAAGCGGTTCGTCACTGCGGGCGGCAGCGTTGTCTTTGGACCATTCGACATCCGCATCGGCGAGTGCGCCGTCGTTGCCGACCCTTGGGGCAATCAACTCGTGCTTCTCGACTCCACCAGGGGGCTTCTCAAGACGGATGAGAAGGGGTATGTCATAGGGTAGCGTGCAGGGGCCATCGGAAGGGGCGCGTCGTGTCTGAGAAGCGGAAAGTCCCGGCTTCCCTGAAAATCGTGGCTGGGATATTCCTTGTCCTCGGTGTGTACGGGGCAGTCGAGACTCTCTACTACTTCATCACACTATACCTCAGCGTCAGCCTGGTCTCACTAACGAGGTCTGCAGGGTGGAGAATCCTCAGGCTTGGCCACGAAGTCAACTTGCTTGGCTTAGGGCTATTCATCGGCTGCGGATTGCTCAGGTACAAGAAGGCTTGGCGGACGATAGCCGTGATATTCCTCCTGGCGGAGATGGCCGCCATGGTCTTCCTCATAGGCTACGGCGCGAAGCACAGAAGCAGTTTCCTTGACTACTGCTCTTACGTCGGTCTCTTCGCAGTGGCGCTTTGGCAATACACTGTCCTGTCGCGCCCGAACGTGCGCGCGGTCTTCACCGAAGGCCCGCCGAGACGCTGGGCGCCGCCCGTGGGTTGGCGTCCCCCGGAGCCGCACGAGGCCTATTCGAACGCCGTCGCGATTATGGCCAAACCTGACATTCGCGGTTCGAAGATAGAGGAAGTCTGGCACGTGAAGGACGGCGTGACGGTGCTTCTTCGCGATAGCAGCAAAAAGCCTGCGCGGATCATATTCCACGGCGTATTGGACATGCGCGGCGATGAAACAGACGGCATGGTCGTCAAATCGCTTTACGAGATGCCCGACGCCCCTTACAGGAAATTCAGGTTTGTCGCCGACGGCGAAAGCGAAGCATATCTCGAAGTGCGCGCGCTCGGCTTCACTGCAATAGTTGACTGCCCCGAATATTTGTCGGACCAGGCGCTCAATGATCCGGCTGCGCTGCCGTATGACGTGTATCGGGCGTAAGGTCCGGCGTCAGCGCCTACCAAACGAGCGGCACAAGCCTATATCGCGTCTTGCGCGCATATTCCTCGTAGCCGGGCAGGTTCTGCTTGAGAAATCGATCCTCAAAGACCGTGCGGACCACAATGAGCGCCGCGAGCGCAGTGGCGGGGATGAAGGCCCACCACGAGTCGAGGATGAGCGGCCAGCCGGCAAACATGACGAATGAGCTGGAATACATCGGGTGGCGGACGTAGCGGTAGGGGCCGGTTGTGATGACGCGGTGGCCGCGCTCGGCCTGGATGCGGACGCTTGGCTCGGCAAAGGGGTTCACGCTCATGACCCAGATCACCAGGGCCGAACCACCGAAGTAGAATAGGAGCCCCACGTACAGGAGCCAACCCGGCATCCGCGACCAGTGGTAGCGCCCCCCGTCGAGTCCCGCGACAATGAAGATGGCCAAGAGCACCGGGGCGAAGATGGCCAACCCTATCTTCTCAAACCGGCTTGTGCCGAGGCGGGCCTCCGCCCGTGCGCGGATGATCCCGGGATTGGTTTTGGCAAGGATAGCGAGGCTGGCGATGGTGACCGCAAGCGTCGCCGCCGCGTAGATCCAGCCCCTCGTCCAGCGGATATTCCACGAGCAGATGATCGGCAGAAGCATGTAGACCAGAAGCGCAACCGTGCTGCGCACGAGCGCGACGTTACTGATCCGGCGGCTCTCTTTCGGCGCTTCCGACATATCCGGCCTCGCGTTAGCGGCGCTTGATGCAGGACACTCTACATCAGAACGTGATTGAGGCAAGAGGGTTCCTTTGGGCTCTGCAACTGTCTGTGCGGTTACCGGCGCGTGGCTTCGGTCGGAAGAGGCGCACTGGATTCCACAGACGGCACAGGCGAGGCGTTAACTGCGTCGGTCGATTCGAGATAGACACCTTTTCGCTTAGCCCAGAAGCGCGCGATCCCGGCGAGCCAGGCATCGCCGGAGTTTGCCAAGTATTGCGCCATGGCCATGTTGCCTGAGCGTTCCAGCGCGACTATGAGCGCCGCGCGGGTCTTTGAGTCGTAGCCGTTCTTGACCACCGTCCTGTAGTCGGCGGCGACCCGCTCGATGTTCGCTGCACCGACGGCGGCATCGACGGCCGCGCGGTTCTGCCCCTTACCGCAGATCTCCAGGGCTGCGGCGGAGTAGTCGTCTGCGGTCATGAAAGAGGTGCTGCGTGCCGCGGCTGAGAGCGCACCCGGCGTCCGGGGATCATCGATGGCAGTGAGAGCTTCCACGGCCATGACGAACGCGTCCTCGCGTTGCATCAGCGATTCGTACTGCAGGGCGCCTATGAGTCCCTTGACGACGAGCGGGTTCTTGTGGGCGGTTATCGCGCCGAGCGTCTCGTCGTACGGAATCCGCCTGCCCCCGATGGAGCCCGCCCCGGTCGCCTCCTCCATAAGGATGCTTATCACCCACTCGACCAGACGGCCATTGCCGTCGTCAAGCGTGGCGACAAGCGCGTCGGACGCTTGCGGACTCCTGGAATTCGCGACCGCGTACGCGGCGTTCATCCTGACATTCGAGTTCTCGTTCGCGTCCCGAAGCCGCGCTATTGCCGCGTCGAGCCCACGAGGGTCCCGGCCCCAGGCAAGTGGGCCAACGACGGTCGCGCGGACGGTGGGGTCTTTGCTGGAGAGCGCGTCGAAAAGGGCGCCTGTCGGGGGCTCTCGCATCCCCGCGAGGGCCTGTGCGGCCAGCTGCCGAGTGACAGGGTCGTCACTTTTCAAAGTCTGGACAAGAAGCGCGGCGGCGGGTTCGCCGATGGCGATGAGCGCGTCGACCGCGGGTTGCTTGGCTGCCTCAACTTGCCGGGCGTCGATGCCGGCCTTCAAGCGACCCAGAAAGGACGTATCCGGCCGCACGGTCTCCATGAGAGAATGCGACTTGCTGCGAAGGCGGCCGATTAGTGGGCCGACGGCCGGCTCGCCTATGCGGGCGAGGACGTCGATAAGCCGCCGCTTGTCCTGTGTCTCGTCGTCGAGGGCGGCGACGATCACGCGAACAGACGGGCCGCTCCTGCAGAGGGATAGCTCCGCAACCGCGTTACTTACGCGCGCGGAGTCGCCGCTCTTGAGGTTTTCCAGAAGCCAACCGATTTGTACGCGGACACAGGAGACCCATATTACGGGAATGGCAACGACGAGAATGAGCGCGACGAGAAGCGCTTCTTTAGTCCGGCGCGTCAGTTTCGGAAGCCGCATACGAGGGTCCCGTACGTAAGGATCGTTCACCAACATCATATATGAGCGGCAAGATGCACGCAATTTGTCTTGGAATTCGCAACAACGCACAGGGATGCGGCGCGAAGAAAGTGGTATGGCGCAGGCAGTGGGATTTGCCGTCCAGCCAGGGCGGGCAGGGAGAGTCTGTCTCACAACTGGCCCGTCCTGCCGGGTAGCGGGGCCTGCCGCTCATGCGGCGCTTGTCGTTTGGCCTCGCCATGTCCTTAGATCACCGCGACGACCTCTCGTCGGCGCAGTCGCTCTCGC